>ENA-ORNK01000026-ORNK01000026.1-human-gut-metagenome-genome-assembly--contig:-NODE-26-length-211912-cov-5.650382_pt1 | contig 211912 bp, 177 predicted proteins | sample MGYA00242115_ERZ509022 | MGnify/ENA primary metagenome ERZ509022 (study PRJEB26280, sample SAMEA2338690) | human gut metagenome | biome: human gut; feature: human-associated habitat; material: faeces...
ACGCACTTCGGTCTGTATTTTCCCCACAACGGTTGATGATGATCAACTCAGATTCTGTAAGCTGGTTCATCAGCATATTCCGCATATTCTTCAGGTACATGTCCAGCGTCTCACCGCTAACCGTTGAGTACACACCCTGAATCTCCCAGTTGCGTGGAAAATCTTCATCCAAGATTTCCTGCAGATCCCAGGTTCCATTGTACTCAATGATCACCTGGACCGGATGATAGATCTTCTCACAGTTTTCAAAGAAAGTTTTATTTAACTTTTCTCTTTCTTCTATATTGAAGAGGAACAGTCCGTTCTCATCCAGATATTTTTCCGAGTACTCTTCCTCTCCCTCTTCACACTGCAAAAGCAATGTCGGACCTTCTTCGATCCATTCCTGCTTCATCAGTGTGTCCTTGATAAATGTTGTTTTTCCACTGTCCAGAAATCCTGTACAGATATATACCGGTGTTGTCATCGCCGCTTGCTCCTCCTAGATATGGAATAACTTAATCAGATCCTCTTCTTTGAGATCTGTTCCGATCACGCATACACGTCCTGTGTAATCAGCCTGTCCCTCACGGACTTCATATTCTTCCGGAACCATATCAAACTGCTTCCAGGAACCGTCTGCCATCTGGATAATTCCTTTGGAACGAAGTACGGTTCCGTAAGCATCTGTCTCAGATAATGCTTTCAGCAGGTAATCCAGTTCTTCTTCTGTATACTTATGAGCAGTCTCCTTGCCCCAGCTTGTAAATACTTCATCTGCATGATGATGTCCTTCGTGTCCGTGGTGATGGTCATGGCATCCGCAGGTGCAGTTCTCATCATGGTCATGATGATGCTCATGCTCTTCATGGTCGTGATCATGATGGTGTTCATGGTCATGATCGTGGCATCCGCAGGTGCAGTTCTCATCATGTTCGTGATGATGCTCATGCTCTTCGTGATCGTGATGATGCTCGTGATCATGACCGCAGCCACATTCGTCATCATGATGATAATGATGTTCGTGCTCGTCATGCTCGTGTACATGTTCTTCCAGGATACCTTCGATCTCAGCGCCATGCTGCAGGGCATGCAAAACGGCATCTTTTCCAAGTTCTTCCCAAGGTGTGGAAATAATGGTTGCCTCTGCATTTTTCTCACGCAGCATATGCACGCACTCTTCTACCTTTTCATCTGTCATCATCTGGGTACGGCTGATAACGATCGTAGATGCATGCTCTACCTGGTTATTGAAGAATTCTCCGAAGTTCTTGAGATAGATCTTTGCTTTCTTACCGTCAACAACTGTGATTCTTCCGTCAATCTCAATATCTGCCTCATCTTTGACACCCTCGATTGCTTTTACAACATCAGAAAGCTTTCCAACTCCTGAAGGTTCGATGATGACACGATCCGGTGTATAATCTACAAGTACTTTCTGAAGTGCTTTGCTAAAATCCCCCACCAGTGTACAGCAGATACATCCTGAGTTCATCTCTGTGATCTCAACGCCGGCATCTTTTAAGAATCCGCCATCAATACCGATCTCTCCAAATTCGTTCTCGATCAGGACCAGTCTTTCTCCCGGAAATACATCCTCGATCAGTTTCTTGATGAATGTTGTCTTTCCTGCTCCCAGGAAACCAGAAATAATATCAACTTTCGTCATTTTTCGTTCCTCTTTTCTTATTATTATAATTTCATAAATTAGCCTTTTCTAACTGTAAATTGTTTCCGAGCTATATCGTATCACATTTCTTTAAAAGATGCAAATAAATAGCTTGTTAATGCATTGTGATTAGTGTATAATAGTTTTATAAAATCTCGTACTTTTTTAGTACAAATTCATAAACAAAGGAGACTTGATAATATGGTTAATTTATTGACAGGCCCAAAAGGAAGCGGAAAAACCCAGCAAATGATCGAACGTGCTAACGAAGCTGTAAAGACATGTGAAGGAAACGTATTCTTCATCAAGAAGAGCCACAGAGATACATACAGCTTATCTTTCAACATCAGAGCGATCTGCATGGATGACTATGATGTAATCACCAATACCGATGAATATCTTGGATTTATTTACGGTATGTTAAGCGCAGACCATGATATCAAAGCAATCTTTATCGACGGTATTTTAAAGCACGCCGACATCACACTTGAGAACATTCCTTCTTTCATCGAAACACTGAAAAAGATCTCCAAAGAAAATGATGTAGATTTTTATGTCAGCATCAGTGCAACGAATGAACAGCTTGGTAATGTAAATTTTGAAGATTGTACACTCCTTAACTAAGATAGACATTATCCAAAAGGAGGGATGAAGATTTTCTGTAAATCTTCATCCCTCCTTTTATGGTTTTCCAAATGTGACAGAGCACATTCTTTTTAGCTATGATACCAGGGTCAAAAGGTCAGAAAGCCGATGCAAGCTTGCTTGCAAGAGGATTTTTGCACTCTCGCAATCTGGTATCAAAGGGGTCAAAATACCTTTTGACCCCAACATCATGCTATTTCAAAGACAAAACCGTATTTGCCTTATCCCCTTTTGCATACTCCAGTTTTACATCATCTCCCACATTGTACTTGATGATCTCAATAAAATCGACTACCGATACATCAAAAATCTCATCTGATCCTTCCAGCATAATGTAGTAATGAGAATCTCCATCTATAACGCCCTGGGCGATTTTCGTGATCTTTCCTTCGATCGTGCCGGTATCCATCTTCACTTCTTCTTTTTCCTTGATTCCATTGGTAAGAAGCAGATTATTGTAGGATTCTTCACATACACTTACCGTGTCCCCAATCGCAACAACCTGGTACTTCTGGACATTGACCATTGCATACTTTTTCACAAGTCCTGCATCATCCTTAAGTGCCATAAAGTAAGTCGGCTCCCCGGAAATGTTAAGCAGCAGCGGGAAAGTCGCCCGATACTTCAGGTTCTGTACCTGTCCTTCTGCCGATGCCATCGCAGAATCCTCGATCGCACCTGCCACCGGATAATACTTTGTCTCCATAGTTCTCTGGTTCATCAGAACAAATCCCACATTGGACTGGTCACTGTTTACAGAAGTTACTCCCGTGTACACCCATACATCATCATCAATCGCCAGATAATTATATCCGTTTGTTGTCTTCAGACAATCTTTCTGGCTGAGTACACTGTTAAAATACCCATGCTTTAACGTGCCATAATAATCATAAAGCTGTACCAGAAGATCTGCCGAATAGGCTCGGTCGATCCATTCCGGGACTTCATCGATCCTGTAGTCCTGCATTTCACCGGTGATCGCATTGCAGAGCACCACATGCCCTACCGTTTCTCCTCCGAAAAGACCGATATTATACTTTTTGACCGGTGCTACCCAGTATGGAACACCATTATCATCAATTTCAAAACTAAGTTCTCCGTAAATATAAGTCGGATGCGCAAAACGAAGATGACGGTAAATATTTCTTCCAAAATGCTCGCTGGTCGAATACTTCATTCCCTGCTCCAGCTTTACCATCTCCGTTGTCTGACTTGCCATATCGATCCGGATATATGCAGGAAGCCCATCTTTCCGATTGGTAAACCATTTAATCAGATTCGCATATTTCAAAGGTGACACACGGACCGGACGATCCTTGTAGTTGATCTGACTGTAGATATCGTCCACCTCAAACTGGGATACCATATCTGACATGCTTCCCATCTTCCGGTCTCCTAAAAGCTGCGCAGACTCCTTATCCAGAAGCGGGATCTGGTCAAAGGAAAGCTCCTCGATATCTTTTGTGAATTCGCCCTCTTCTACCTTCAGAAGCTGTTGGTATTTCTTCGCATTCACAATCGGTGAAGAAAGAATGGTTCCGGCCAGATAAATCACTAACAAAAGAATAAAAAGACGGACACACCATTTGAAACCTTTGGATTCTTTCATCTCCTTCAGATCAATCGCTCCGTATCGCAAGCCTTTTTTTCCTACAAACACAAGACCGACCGCAAGCACCAGAACAAACACAAAATACCACACTCCGGAAGAATGGATATTAAAAGCCGGCAGTGATACATAATACCAGATTCCTGCTGCCACTAAAAGCAGCAGAAAACTGATCGCTATATTTTTCTTTTTCATAAATTCTCCTTTTCATCGTTTTGCCTTACCAAAGCTGTCTTAGAATTTTCTACTCCAAAGTGACGGCGAGAACAGCATCAGGAACGGGAAGATCTCCAGTCGTCCAATCAGCATATCCACACAGAACACAATCTTCGAGAAGTCTGAGAACTTCGCAAAATTTTCCACCGGTCCTACCAGATTCAGTCCCGGTCCTACATTATTAAGTGTAGTAAGCACTCCGGTAAATGAAGTAGTAAAATCAAAGTTATTGATCGAGATCAGAAGCACGGATACGATCAGGATTAGTATATACGCAATAAAGTATACATATACCCCCCGCATCGTCTCTTCTTTCACTTTTTTCCCATTTACTTTTACGATATTGACTGCTTTCGGATGGATCATAGTTTTCAGCTCCCGGCGGATGCTTTTTACCAGGATCAGAAGTCTTGATACTTTGATACCACCGCCTGTTGAACCGGCAGAAGCACCGATTACCATCACAAGAAGCAGAACACATTTGGAAAGCTCCGGCCACTTGTTGAAATCTGCCGTCACAAATCCAGTTGTCGTGATCACGGATGCCACCTGGAACGCCGCATAGCGGAATGCCTTTAAAAGAGAATGATAACCTCCGGCGATATTGCAGGTGATCACAACGATTGCTCCTGCAATGATTCCCAGGTAAGCACGCAGCTCCTCATTCTTAAATACACTCTTAAATTCTTTCAAAAGCAGAAAGAAATACAGGTTAAAATTGATACCAAACAGGATCATAAATACGGTGATCACACCATCAATGTAGGCACTGTTGAAGTGTGCCACACTTGCATTGTAACCGGAAAATCCTCCGGTACCGGCAGTGCTGAATGCATGTGTCACTGCGTCAAACAGGTTCATCCCTCCTGCCAGAAGAAAAACTACCTCAATTGTAGTCAGTGCAAAATACATTCCATACAGGATCCTTGCGGTTCCTCTTGCCTTTGGAACCAGTTTATCTGCCTCTGGCCCCGGAACTTCCGCACGCATCAGATGCATGGAATTCTTCTCATCCAGAGAGGTAAGTACCATAACAAATACCAGCACTCCCATTCCACCAACCCAATGTGTCAGGGAACGCCAGAAAAGAATTCCTTTCGGAAGTCCTTCAATCTCAGTCAGGATCGTAGAACCTGTCGTCGTAAATCCGGATACTGTTTCAAAAAAAGCATCCACATAGCTTGGAATACTTTTACTGAGTACAAATGGAAGTGCACCTGCAAGTGACCAGAAAATCCAGGCCGTTGCAACAATGATCAGACCTTCTTTGGCATAAATCGTCATGTTCTCCGGGCATTTTCTGCCAAACAGCAGATAAATTGCCGTCAGGATCGCAGCTGTAATCAGAAAATAAACCGATGTGTGCTCGCCATAAATAATTCCAACCATCATCGGAAGCAGCATCAGCAGTCCCTCTGCTCCCATCATCTTGCTGATGATATAGCGTATCATTTTCACATTCATTTCTTTTCACCCCTATTGCTCAGCCAGAATATCTGTGATATCCTGAACTTTCTTCTGGGTTGTAACGATTACAACACTGTCGCCCACCTGAATGGATTCATCCCCGTCCGGAATAATTATCTGCCGTTTTCTTCCGATACATGCGATCAGATTGTTCGGCTTCAGTTCCAGATCTTTAAACGGGATATCTGTATATTCTGTTTTTTCTTTGATAATAAATTCCAGTGCTTCTACTCTTCCGCCAACCAGCTGATACATAGATTCAACATTGACATTCTTGAGAGAATTCTGGCGTGCACGCACATAACTCATGATCGCATCTGCTGTTGCAGTCTTTGCCGATACGATCAGATCGATCCCAAGTTCCTCGACAAGCTGGGCACGTCCGTCTTCGTTGACCTTTGCCACGATCTTGTCCACACCTTTTGTCTTTGCAAAAAGTGCAAGGATAATATTCTCCTCATCCATACCGGTCAGGCTGACCAGGGCATCTGCCTGTTCAATTCCTTCTTCGATCAAAAGGTCATGGTCTGCGGCATTCCCACAGATGATCGTCGCTTTCGGAAGCTGGTCGCAGAGATCTTCGCATTTCTTCCAGTCCTGCTCAATGATCTTAACCTGCATACCAAGTCCTAAAAGCTGTTTTGCCAGATAATATCCGACTTTTCCCCCACCACAAACCAGAATATTCTTCGGCTCTTTCCGCTTTCCGATCAGATGGAAAAATTCTTCAATATATTTGTGGGACGCAACAATATGAAGCCGGTCTCCATCATGGATGACAAAATCACCATTCGGGATGATCACTTCCGATCCACGTCTTACAGCACATACCAGAACTTTGATCTGGAACTTGCGGTAAAGCTCAGCAAGCGATACTCCGCCCAGATGACTTCTTTCTTTGACAATGAATTCTACCATTTCGACTTTTCCCTTCATAAAAGTCTCTACCTTTGCAGTATCCGGAAGAAGGATCGATCTGGAAATCTCAAATGCAGCCATAAGTTCCGGGTTGACAGCCATACTCAGTCTTAAGTCCTCTTTCAAAAGATCGATCTGCTGATAATAGATCGGATTCCTTACACGGGCGATCGTGTGCTTTGCCCCCAGTCTCTTTGCGAGCAGGCAGCTCAGCATATTCAGTTCGTCTGTCGATGCACATGCCACAACAAGATCAGCGCCCGGCACTCCTGCTTCTTTCTGCACTTTCGCATCTGCACCATCTCCGGTAATGCAGAGAATATCAAGCTGATTCAGTGCTTCTTTTAATTTTCCCTCATTCTGGTCAATCAAAACCACATCGTAATTTTCTTCGGATAACTGTATGGTCAGTTTATGACCAACCTTCCCGTCCCCAATAATTACAATTTTCATTTTTCTTTTCCTCTACTTTTGCTCTTAATACTAAGCCTTTAATACTAAAATTGTATAAAATACCAATGGGACAGCCGAAGCTGCCACCATCATAATATGTATACCACTTTTAGTACGAAAGTACAATAGAAAAAACCGGGATTTTCTCCCGGCTTTTCCTTATTCTTATTCTTCAGCTGCACGCTTTTCAATTTCTTTTTCCTGTACATCTGCCGGAGCCTGTTCATAACGGGCAAATTCATACGAATAGCTTCCTCGTCCACCTGTCATAGAACGAAGTGTTGTGCAATATCCAAACATGCCTGTCATCGGTACATCCGCTTCAATTACCTGATATCCGCCTGACTGTGGATTCATTCCAAGAACACGGCCACGTCTCTTGTTCAGATCTCCCATAACGTCTCCGGTATAATCATCCGGAACGGTTACTTTCACAGATGCGATTGGCTCAAGAAGAACCGGTCCTGCTTCCATAAATCCTTTCTTAAATGCCTGGATCGTCGCAGTCTTAAATGCCATTTCAGAAGAATCTACCGGATGGTAAGATCCATCATACAGAGTTGCTTTCACGCCAACTACCGGATATCCGGCGAGAGGTCCTTTTAATACAGATTCCTGCAATCCTTTTTCAACCGCCGGGAAGTAGTTCTTCGGAACAGCACCTCCGACTACTTCTTCCTGGAATACATACGGTGTATCCAGATCTCCGGATGGTTCAAAACGCATCTTAACATGTCCATACTGTCCATGTCCTCCGGACTGTTTCTTATACTTGGTATCTACATCCGAGTTCTTGCGGATCGTCTCACGGAACGCAACTTTTGGTGTCTCCAGTCTGATTCCGACTTTGTAACGCTCTGCCAGCTTGCTTGCTGTCACTTCCAGATGCTGGTCACCCATTCCATAAATCAGTGACTGGCGGTTCTCACTGTCATTTACCACTTTCAGTGTCACATCCTCTGCCATCATCTTCGCAAGAGCCTGTGATACCTTGTCCTCATCACCTTTGTTATTCACTACATACTTCATATATGTATACGGTTTGGAGTATTCGGTTCTTCCATAAGATACCGGTGTATTTTTTGTTGAAAGGGTATCCCCTGTCTTTGTACTTGTCAGTTTTGCAATCGCTCCGATATCACCTGCAAACAGTTCCTGAACTTCTACCGGTTTGTTGCCGGATAAGGTGTAGATCTTGCCGATCTTTGCTTCTGCATCTGACTCCGGATTGTAAAGGACATCATCCCCCTTTAATACACCGGAACATACTTTTACGAAAGAATATTTTCCGATAAACGGATCTACCATGGTCTTGAATACATATGCGGTCTTTGCGGCTGCAAAATCATGATGTGCTTCAAAGATCTCATTGGTCTTACGGTTGATACCTACGCATTCACGGTATTCCGGACTTGGGAAAAATCTTACGATATCAGACAGTAAGTTTGCAACACCCTGTGCCTGAACATTGGATCCCATTGCTACCGGAACGATATCTCCGTCCATAACTTCTGTTCTCATGGCAGAGCGGATCTCTTCAACCGAGAATTCATCTCCCTCAAAATAACGTTCCATAAATGCTTCACTGGTCTCTGCCACTGCTTCAAGAAGCTTCTCTCTGTAAATCTGCAGGTTCGGCAGACAGTAATCCGGAATCTCACACTCTTCTCTCTGTCCAAGTCCGGTGTATCTTCTACCTGCATTCTTGATAACATTGACATAACCTACTAATTTCTCGTTCTCACGGATCGGTTGGAAATGTGGTGCAATCACTTTACCGTATCTTGCGGTCAGATCTTCAACAACTTGACGGAAGCTGGCATCATCCACATCCATCTCAGTAACATAGATCATACGCGGAAGATTATACTTATCACAGAGCTCCCATGCTTTCTCGGTTCCTACCTGCACACCGGCTTTTCCGGAAACAACGATAACAGCTGCATCGGCTGCGCTGACTGCTTCTTCCACTTCTCCGACAAAATCAAAATATCCAGGTGTATCAAGGATATTAATCTTTGCTTTTTCCCATTCAATCGGAATCAGACTTGTGCTAAGTGAGAATTTACGTTTCTGTTCTTCTTTATCAAAATCACTGATCGTATTACCGTTCTCAACAGATCCCATACGATTTGTTGCTCCAGATACATAAGCCATCGCTTCTGCCAGACTGGTCTTTCCGCTTCCCCCATGTCCTAAAAGGACCACGTTTCTAATTTCATCCGTTCTGTAAACCTTCATGCTTGCTGCCTCCTTGCTAAAGTTTCTCATGGATATATTGTACTAAACTTTCTATAAAAACACAACTATTTTATAGAATTTCAACAAAAACTTTCACTTTTACGCTTTAAAGTATTGCTTTATTGACAGATAGCCTGTTTTCCTATATTATGAAAGGTAGACTATCACGAAAGGACGAAAGATTATGAAACAGAAAAAAATCGGATTTATCGGACTCGGACTCATTGGGGGCTCTATTGCAAAGGCGATCCGGCGATATTATCCGGATTATGAGATTGTCGCTTTCGACAAGAATAGAGAAACTCTGGCACTTGCCACACAAGAATCCATCATCAATGTGGCCTGTACCTCAATCGATGATAATTTCCGAGGCTGCAACTACATCTTCTTATGTGCCCCGGTCGCTTTCAATACTGCATATTTAAAGCAGATGATGCCTTACCTGCATGATGATATGATCCTGACTGACGTCGGAAGTGTCAAAACTCCGATCCATGACGAGATCATCCGGCTGGGACTGGAGGATTACTTTATCGGAGGACACCCGATGGCCGGTTCCGAAAAGAGTGGTTTTGCCAATTCCAAACCAATCCTGATTGAGAACGCTTACTTTGTTCTCACCCCTTCCGCCAAAGTAGCGAAAAAAAAGGTCGATGCATACGCATCCTTCGTAGAATCCTTGCGTGCACTTCCGATCGTACTGGATTATCATGAACATGACATCGTCACCGGCACGATCAGCCACTTGCCACATATCATTGCCGCAAGTCTGGTCAACTTTGTCAGAGACACCGACACCAAGGATGAGCTGATGAAAACCCTCGCCGCCGGCGGCTTTAAGGACATTACGCGAATCGCCTCTTCCTCACCGACCATGTGGGAACATATCTGTGCACAGAATCAGAGTAATATTTCCCAGATCCTTGGAAATTATATCGAAACATTAAATGAAGCGAAAAAACTGGTTGATGCCGGAGACTCTCAGGGAATCTACGATATGTTCGACCATTCCCGGAACTACCGCAATTCCATGCCAAACGGTTCTGCCGGTCCAATCAAGCGTGCATTCGAGATCTACTGTGACATCCCGGATGAAGCCGGTGTGATTGCCACCATTGCGACCATCCTCGCTTCTAATGCACTCAGCATTAAGAACATCGGAATTGTTCATAACCGTGAATTTGAAGAAGGCGTACTCCGCATCGAATTCTATGACAGCATCTCCTGTGAAAAGGCAGTAGCACTTTTGCAGAAGCATCGTTATATTGTTTATGAGCGTTAATAATTAAATGATGATACCAGGGTCAAAAGGTCAGAAAGCCGATGCAAGCTTGCTTGCAAGAGGATTTTTGACACTCACATCATTAAATGCAAGACAGTCCAAAAAATCTTTTCAGAACTTTGTGTAAATTGGTCACAATGCTTGAAAATAGAATTTTACGAATGAGAGGTTACTATATTATGCAAATCCAACCTGTTAAACAGCTTCGCGGGGAAGTATCTGTTCCCGGCGATAAATCCATCTCCCACCGTTCTATTATGTTCGGTGCACTGGCAAAAGGAACTACTGAGATCACACATTTTCTTCACGGTGCCGACTGCCTCTCTACCATCGGCTGCTTTCGTGCCATGGGAATCAATATTGAAGACACACCTGACCGTATCCTGGTTCACGGCAAAGGCCTTCACGGACTTTCCGAACCTTCTTCTTTTTTAGATGTGGGGAACAGCGGAACCACCACAAGACTGATTTCCGGTATTCTTTCCGGTCAGCCGTTTGCCACCACTCTTTCCGGCGATGCTTCCCTGAACTCCCGCCCAATGAAGAGGATCATGGAGCCTCTTGGGATGATGGGCGCTGATATTTTAAGCCAGAATGGGAACGGGTGCGCACCACTTTTGATCAACAGCCTGCTTCCTGCCGGTCAGAATCCATCCCTGCACGCAATCCACTATCACTCAAAAGTAGCTTCTGCTCAGGTTAAATCTTCCGTACTCCTGGCAGGACTTTATGCAGACGGATTAACCCTGGTTACAGAACCTGTACTTTCCCGTAATCATACAGAACTGATGCTGAATGGCTTCGGTGCCAACATACAGACAGAAGTACATTCTGATGGCAGTGCAACTGCATCTATTCTCCCATGTGAGGAATTATACGGACAGAAGATCCTGGTTCCCGGAGATATTTCTTCTGCTGCTTACTTCATCGCTGCTGCCCTTCTGGTCCCAGGTTCTGAACTTCTAATAAAGAATGTAGGTACTAACCCGACCCGTGCCGGAATCCTTGAAGTATGCAGGGCAATGGGGGCAGACATTACCTATCTAAATGAAAATCGTGACAGTGGTGAACCAACTGCCGATCTTCTTGTACGTACAAGCGCTCTTCACGGAACCACTGTAGAAGGTGCAATCATCCCTACACTGATCGATGAGATTCCGATGATTGCAGTGATGGCTGCTTTCGCCGAGGGAACTACGATCATCAGGGATGCTGCCGAATTGAAGGTCAAAGAGACTGACCGTATCAAAACAACTACAGAAGGACTTCTTGCCATGGGCGTTGATGTAACACCAACCGACGACGGCATGATCATCCGTGGCGGTAATCCGGTTCATGGAGGACAGATCAACAGTTATCTGGATCACCGGATCGCAATGGCCTTTTCCATCGCAGCCCTTGCCGCCGAGGGAAATACTGAAATCCAGGATGGTCAGTGTGTAGATGTATCTTATCCTTCATTTTTTACGGAACTTCATTCCCTTTCCCTGTAATTTCAGGAACAAAAAAAGAAAGCCGCACACTACATAAGTAGTGTACAGCTTTCTTTTTTATGCGCCCTGTCATTGTTTCTCTAATCCGTGAATCCAGTCTGTCTTAAGAAACAGAATCAAAAATATCACCGAACTGATAAACCAGGTAAGTGGATATGCCCAGTAGATTACATTGATCACCGGAATAATCCTGATAACAATACTAATATAGGTTACCCGGACTCCGCACCATACAATCATCATAACAAACATCGGAACAATACTTCTTCCCGCCCCTCTCTGAATTGCTGCCATACAATGTGAGAACGCAAGCAGACAATAGAAAAGAGCGATCGTATGTGCCTCTGCAATTCCATATTCAATTGCTTTTTGATCTCCTCCAAACGCAGCGATCAGGTATGGTGAAAAGAAAAAAACTGCTATTCCGATCACTTCTGCTATCCCGATTCCACAAATGGTTCCAAACAATGCCCCCTTTTTTGCCCGGTCATACTCTTTTGCTCCCAGATTCTGTCCAATAAACGTCGTGAGTGCCTGTGAGAAGCAGGTAACCGGAATAAATCCAAATCCTTCAATTTTGGAATATGACCCACATCCGGCCATTGCCAGAGCCCCAAACTGATTAATATTCGACTGTACAAATACATTTGCAACCGCAATAATGGAATTCTGGATTCCTGCCGGTATTCCGTTTACCACGATCAGCCGCAGCATATTCCCATTCATCCGAAGTTCACGAAAAGATAACCGGAACGCCTCTGGTTCCCTACGCAGTTTTCTGATACACAGAACCGCACTTAATATCTGTGAAACAATCGTTGCAAAAGCTGCTGCACCTACACCAAATCCTAAACCTCCGATCAGCACCAGATCCAGAATCACATTCAGACACGCTGAAATGATCAGATAGATGACCGGACTCTTACTGTCACCAAGTGACTGCAAAATCCCCATTCCAAAGTTATAAATTACAAATCCAAGTGAACCTGCAAAATACACCCTGAAATAAACCAGTGATTTCGGCAGTACCTCTTCCGGCGTACCAATCAGTTTTAAAATCTGCGGTGCAAGGATCAACGCGGCAACCGTAAGAAAAATTCCACATACGCCACCAAATGCCAGTGCCGTATGGATTGCTTTTTTCAGCTTCTCATATTCTCCGGCTCCAAAATACCTCGCAATGACAACACCGGCTCCCACGCCAATTCCCCCAAAAAATCCTACCATCAGGAATATCAGATTCCCTGATGAGCTGACAGCTGCAAGTGCATTATTCCCAAGAAAATTTCCCACGATCAGCGAATCCGCCACATTATACAACTGCTGGAATAAATTCCCCCATAGAAGCGGAATCGCAAACATAATAATCTTTTTCGGAATAGATCCCGTTGTCAGTAGATTTTCGTTTAATGTTTCCCCCATAATTAAACTTGTCCTCCTATAATATTTTAAGTCTATTATACTCCTGATACGGTTAATTCACCAGCAAATATATCGGAAACAATATTTGATTCTTTTTTAATAAATCATAAATCTATTTTTTCATCAATTATTATAACCTTTTTAAATTATCCTTCAATGTATATTGCATTTTCCATCCTCTTCTATTAAACTATTATGATATATACTATAAATTTTTTGGGGGAATTTTCTATGCAAAATTATCTTGAATTTATCGGAAACGAACTGAAAGCTTTAACTTCTATTCCAAGCCCATCCGGTTATACCAAAGATGTGGCTGCATACCTGATGAAGACTTTATCAGATATGGGATATGAACCACAGCTTTCTAACAAGGGCAACGTATTCGTAACGATCGGCGGAGAGGGGAATCCGCTGGTACTTGCAGCACACGTTGATACCCTCGGTGCCATGGTGCGTTCTGTCAAAGCAAATGGAAGACTGCGTCCGACTACTCTCGGTGGACACCAGTGGAGTACCGCTGATGGGGAAAACTGCACGATCCACACACGCGACGGACGCGTTTATACCGGTGTAGTACTAAATACTGAACCTTCTGTTCATGTTGCAGATTCTGCTGTTGAGACAAAAGAAGAAAATATGGAAATCCTTCTGGACGAAAATGTGGACACTAAAGAAGGAACTCTTTCACTTGGCGTACAGCCTGGAGATATCATCGCCATGGACCCGCGTACCCAGATCACACCGAGCGGTTATATCAAAAGCCGTTTCTTAGATGACAAGCTTTCTGCTTCCATCCTTCTCGGTCTGGCAAAATGCGTAAAAGATGAATCTATTGCGCTTTCCCGCAAAGTTTCTCTTCTTTTCACTGTATATGAAGAAGTCGGACACGGCGGAAGTTTTGTTGCCGAAGATACAACAGAGATGATTTCTGTTGACATGGGCTGCGTCGGATCCGATCTCGGATGTACCGAACGCATGGTATCTATTTGCGCAAAAGATTCCGGCGGTCCTTACAACTACGACGTAACATCTGCTCTTGCCGAAACTGCAAAAGAAGAAGGATTGGATTATGCGATCGATGTGTATCCGCATTACGGTTCTGACGTAGAGGCAACTCTTCGGGCAGGATATGATATCCGCCATGGTCTGGTTGGTCCTGGGGTGTATGCATCACATAACTATGAAAGATCCCATATGGATGGGGTAAAGAATACGCTTTTGTTGTTGAAGAAGTATATTCAAAAATAAAAAGTATAAATAGCTAACGGTCAAAAATAAAACATCTGCGATATGCATACCGCAGATGTTTTATTTTTTCAATATTAGTCATATTTTTCTTAAGTCTGGTAAATGCAAGTGCCTCTTCTACCAGTTCTTTTCTCTTTTTCTTATCTTGTCATGATCTGGATGATCGTTTTATCCGTCTCACGCATTCCCTTCTTTGCAAGCTCTCCAATATTACGGATCGTGTTTTCTACACCTTTTTCTACAAGTCCGTCTCCGCCATAGAACTGCTTTCCATTTTTCTGCATCTGAAGTCCCAGAAGCCCTGCTTCTACAGCTGATGCGATTTTTGCCGCGCAGCTTGCCTTCGCTCCATCACACACAACACCTGAGTTAATGGCAACTGCATTTACAATTACATGAGAAATCTCATATGCACGTCCGCCATACAGATAACAGATTCCTGCACCTGCACCACATCCTGCACTGATCGCGCCGCAATATGCAGACAGTCTTCCGATTCCTGTCTTCATATGGATTGTGATCAAATTTGACACAACCAGCGCGCGGAGCATCATCTCTTTTGAGACATTCAGCTCTTTTGCATAGACGATCACCGGAAGAGAAGTTGTCATTCCCTGGTTACCGCTTCCCGAATTGATGACAACCGGAAGTTCACATCCGTTCATTCTTGCATCCGATCCGGCCGCTGCCATCGCTTTCGCACGGTTATGTACACTGTTTCCATATGCTTCCATCAAAGTCTTTCCAATGGCAGCTCCCCAGTTTCCTGTCATGCCCTCTTCGGCAATTGCCCAGTTATAATCAATCTGTCTCTGCAGAACTTCCTCTACGTCTGCAACGTCTACGCAGTCTGCGAATTCAATGATCTTCTCCACAGTCAGAAGAGAACGGTCCGTCGCACAGCTGGATCCCTGCTCTTCATATGCTTTTTCTCTGATGATCTCATCATCTTTCTTTACACAGATCACATTGGTGTGAAAACCTGCGATCTCTACGTATCCGCTGTGTCCGCCTGCACATGCCTTGATCTGGATGTCGAAAATATATTCTTTATCGGATTCCCGGATTGTCATCGGCATAGTATCCAGCATCTTTTTCATTTCTACTTTCTGTTCCACTGTGATCTCTTCCAGAATTTCCAGTTCTTTTTCCGGACATCCGGCTACAATCCCTGCACAGACTGCCGCACCGATTCCGCGAAGTCCTCCTGTGCACGGTACAACGACACTTTTTACATTCTTAATAATATTTGCACTGACATTTACTTCTACGGATTCCGGTTTTTCCCCAAGAGCCTGAACTGCAACTGCTGCCGCGTAAGCTACTGCAATCGGCTCTGTACATCCCATCGCCGGAAGCAACTCTTCCTTTAAAATTTCCACATATTCGTTGTATATTTTTTGTTCCATCTTTTCTCTCCTCTGTCAGATGACACCCCATTCATCTTTTTATTGTTCCCTGTTTATTTTATAGTATTCCTGCCTTTCCCACAAGCTTTTCTCTCTATTTTTTCAGGTTTTACATAATTACCATGATCACATTCCAAAAATATTCTTTTATTTTTATTTAACGCCTCCGAAAATTTTCCTGTAACATTTTTTAGTCAAATTTCTCTGTTATATCATCACAAAATGCCGGGCAACATTTTGTACTGTCCGGCATTTTTCTATCCTGTAGCAATTTATTTTCCAATCTCTTCTCTAGTCTCTTTAAAACATTTGATAATGAAATCAATATCTTCTTTTGTATGGCTCGCGCATACCTGTGTGCGGATTCTTGCTTTTCCTTTCGGTACAACCGGATAAGAGAATGCAACCACATATACCCCTTTTTCCATCATTTTCTTTGCATATTCTCCGGCAAGTCTTTCATCATAAAGCATAACCGGTACACATGGATGGGTTCCTTCGATGATATCAAATCCATTTTCTACCAGCTGCTTGCGGTAGTATGCGGTTACTTCTTCCAGATGGTCACGAAGCTCGGTGCTTTCTTCCAGCATATTGAACATCTCAATACTTGCTCCTGCGATCGCCGGTGCAAGAGAATTGGAGAACAGGTACGGACGACTTCTCTGACGAAGCAGATCGATGATCTCTTTTCTTCCGGATGTATATCCACCGGAAGCCCCACCGAGTGCTTTTCCGAGTGTTCCTGTAATGATATCCACTCTTCCTTCTACGCCACAGTATTCGGAAGTTCCTCTGCCGTGTGCTCCTACAAATCCAACTGCATGGCTGTCATCCACCATAACCAGTGCGTTGTATTTATCAGCAAGATCACAGACACCTTTTAAGTTACAGATGATTCCATCCATTGAAAATACACCGTCTGTAGCGATCAGTTTGACTCTTGCTCCTGCTGCATCTGCAGCCTGAAGCTGTGCTTCCAGATCTTCCATGTTGTTATTTTTATAGCGGTATCTTTTTGCCTTACAGAGACGAACTCCGTCAATGATAGAAGCATGGTTCAGTTCATCACTGATCACTGCATCCTCCGCAGTCAGGATTGTTTCAAACAGTCCACCATTTGCATCAAAGCAGGAAGAATATAAAATCGTATCATCTGTTCCCAGAAATCCGGAAATCTTCTTTTCCAGTTTTTTGTGGATGTCCTGTGTTCCGCAGATAAATCTGACAGAAGCAACCCCATATCCTTTTTCATCATAAGTTCTCTTCGCTGCATCGATCAGTCTCTGATTGTCCCCAAGTCCAAGATAGTTATTGGCACACATATTAAGAAGCTCTCTTCCGTCTTCCATTACAACCTTTGCGCCCTGCGGAGATACGAACGGTGCTTCCCCTTTGAAAAGACCATCTGCTTTGATCTGTTCTACTTCTTTTGTATAAATACTTAAAATATCATTTTTTCTTGCCATTTTATTCTCTCCTTCTTCTGCTTTTCCTAATCGTTAATATGTGCCCAGTCAAGGATCACCTTTCCTGACTGTCCTGAGATCATTGCCTCAAATCCTTTTTCATAATCGCGGATATCAAAATGGTGTGTGATGATCGGTGAAATATCAAGTCCCGCCTGGATCATCGTAGACATCTTGTACCAGGTATCCCATACTTTTCTTCCATAAATTCCGCGGATATTCAGCCCATTGAAGATCACTGTCTCAAGATCTACGGTTGCATCCTGTCTCTGCAATCCGAGAAGTGCGATCTTTCCACCATGTTTCATGTTATGGATCATATCAGAAAGTCCCGGCTGGCTTCCAGACATTTCAAGTCCGATATCAAAGCCTTCTGTCATTCCGATCTCATGCATCACATCCGTCAGTTTTTCCTGTGTCAGATTAACGCATCTGGTCGCACCCATTTTTGCTGCCAGATCCAGACGGTACTGGTTCATATCCGTGATTACCACATGTCTTGCTCCTGCAAATTTTGCGATCGCCGCTGCCATGATCCCAATCGGCCCTGCACCTGTGATCAGCACATCTTCACCAAGCATGTCGTAAGATAATGCAGTATGGGTTGCATTTCCAAATGGATCAAAGATCGCATATAATTCTTCATCAATTGCCGGATTGCACGGCCATACATTTGAAGCGGGAATAACCAGATATTCTGCAAACGCACCGTTCCGGTTTACCCCAACACCTTTGGCATCTTTGCAGTTCTCTTTGTGCCCTTCCAGACAGTTTCTGCATTTTCCACAAGTGATATGTCCTTCACCGGATACCAGATCGCCCACCTTGAATCCCTGTACACCTGTACCGACTTCTACAACTTCCCCGACATATTCATGTCCTGCGGTCAGTCCGATCGGAATAGTATGCTGTGCCCATTCATTCCACTGGTAAATATGTACATCGGTACCACAGATTGCATTTTTATGGATCTTGATCTTTACGTCATTTGGTCCTACTTCCGGAATCTGTACTCTTTTCAGCCAGAGTCCCTGTTCCGGTTTTTCCTTTACTAACGCCCACATTTTATTATCATTCATCTTCATTACCTCCGCATGACACATATGTCCGTTTATCACGGACTTTTTATTATTTTTGTCTTTCTATACTTAGGATACCCTATTTTTCTTCTCTTTTCAATCTATTTTCCGTGATGCACAAACATTTTACATGCTCATGTTTTTGTAGCAGATACAAGCACATGTGTCTTTCTATTGCAAGCACATTTATTATATATATACAAAAACAGACAGATAAATCTGTCTGTTTTTCACAATGCCCTACTGTCGATTTTCACAATTTCGTTCTGTTTATAACAATCTTTTTTCTTTCTGATGTACCCTTTTTCTCACAAAATAGAAGCACACGACCTGAAGTACAATGGTAATGATCCATGACACCGGATAGGATACAAAAAGTATGGATAAAGATCTGTGGTTCGGAAAAATTCCAAATACCCACACAATTCTTGTTCCCACCGTTCCGATCACTGAAAGCACCATCGGGACTGCTGAATATCCCATTCCACGAAGCGCACCCGGAAACAAATCCATGATCCCACACAGGAAATAAGTGATCGATGTATACGCCAGAATTTCCATTCCGCAGTTGATAACCTTTGGATCTGAAGTATAAACTGTCAGAATCTGCGGTCCGAAGCAATAGGCAAGACCACCAAGCACTGCCGCGATCGATATAGACAGAATCACACAGTCACGCAGCACCTTATCCATTCGTTTCAGCTTACCGACACCATAATTCTGACTGGTAAAACTCATACATGCCTGAGTTATCGAATTCACTGACATATAAAGGAACCCAAGCATATTGTTCGCTGCTGTATAGCCCGCCATCGCAATCGATCCAAATGAATTAACCGAGGACTGCAGCAGCGCATTGGACAAATTGATGACCGTACTCTGGATTCCCGCCGGAACTCCCACCTGGAAAATCTGTTCCATGTAGGCACCATTGATCTTCAGTTTGGAGAAACGAAGCTGATAACTTCCTTCCGACCGGTACAGACAGGTCAGTACCAGCACACAGGAAATCAGCTGTGAAATAATTGTTCCAATTGCAACCCCGGCAACTCCCATATGAAAAAGAATAACCAGTATCATGTTCAGCGCGGCATTTGCAATTCCGGAAATGATCAGGAAGATCAATGGCCTTTTTGTATCACCGATCGCCCTTAAAATGGCTGCCCCATAGTTATATAACATAAAAAATGGCATTCCCATAAAATAGATCCGCATATATAAGGCAGACTGCCCGATCACATCATCCGGCGTTCCCATAATTTCAAGTGCCCACTTTGCAAGAAGCACCCCGATAACTGCCATCATAATTCCACTGATCAGCGCAAGTGTGATCGAAGTATGTACTGTTTCCGACATCTCCCGGTCTTTGCCCGCTGCATAAAATCTGGCTGCAAGAACATTGGCACCAAGTGAAATTCCGATAAACAGGTTCGCAAACACATTAATCAGTGCTGTTGTGGAGCCGACTGCGGCAAGTGCCTGACTCCCGGAGAATCTTCCTACCACGATGATATCCACTGCATTAAACGCAAGCTGCAGAATTCCGGAAACCATAAGTGGCAGTGAAAAAGAGATCAGCTTGTCCATGATGGAGCCGTTGCACATATCAATTTCAAACTTATTTTTTTTCACATTATTCACCCAGCCCTTCATCAAATGTAAGTCTCATCTGATTCCAGACCACGTTTCCATGTACTGATTCTGAGACACCTTCATTTTTGAATCCAAACCTGGCATAATAAGATATCAGCCGGTCCTTGCAGGTAAGGACAAGTCCCTTTCTTTCCTGCTCTTTTGCATCTGTAATCGCTCTTTTGATCAATTCTCCTGCATATCCATGTTTCCGGTAAGACGGCAGCGTATTTACACCAAAAATCATCTGCCAGTCACCTTTTTCATCATGCATTTCCGCTTTTTCATACATTTCGTCTGTCAGATCTTCCTGATTCGTCACCATACCGTCCACGAAGGCGATCAACTTCTCTTCTTCAAACATCAGCCAGAAATGATCTTTATAAAAAGTAAGTCTCTTTTCAAATTCTTCTTCTGTTGCCGCTTCTGCTGCCGGGAAACACGCTGCCTCCACGCGGGCAATTTCTTTCAGATCACTCAGATCTGCTGTCCTTATTCTCATCTTTACTCTCTCTCTTTTCCTAATATTTTCAGCATTTTTTCTACATTTTCGCTGGTCCATGCCGGAAATTCCAGTACCGCATCCGGGATATCCTGCCTTCCGGAATCCGGGTTGTGGAACCAGATACATTTCATACCGGCTGCTCTGGCAGCTACTCCACCGTTAGTCGAATCCTCTACTACCAGACAGTCCTCCGGCTCCATTCCCAGTTTCTCTGCCGTTACAAGGAAAGTATCTGGTGCCGGTTTTGGATGCTCTACATAATCTCCACTCATGACCACTGTAAAATATTTTTCCATATCCAGAGACTTTAATGCATCTTTGATCGCATAAGCCGGAGAGGAAGACGCTACTGCAAGCAGATATCCTTCGTCTTTTAACTGCTTCAATGCTTCTTTGATTCCCGGCATCTCCGGAAATCCTTCTGCCTCTGTAATCTGCGCTTTTTTCTCTTTCATGAGCGCATTCATCTTATCCACATCATCAAAAACCGGCCCATAATTCTCATTGATCAAATCCATGAAGAATCCACGGGTAGAACCGATACACGGAAGGTAAACCTCATAGTCAAGATCGATTCCGTTCTTCTCTTTTAAAATTTCCTTCCAGCAACGATAGTGTAATGGTTCTGTGTTGATCAGAACACCGTCCATATCAAAAATAACTGCTTTCATATCTTTTTAGCCTCGATTAAATGATTTAAATTTTCTTTCCGTTCTTATTTTGAATGACGTTTTTAAAGATGTCAAGACGGAGAAGCTAAAAAGAATGTGCATCTCCGGCACGTAGTGCCTTTTATTTCATAGGAAGTTTCTTCGGAATTTCCTATGAAATAAAAAGAGAGCGACTGTACGATTCAAAAAACGCACAGGCACTCTCTTTGGCTTTTATGGATTTTTCTTAAGGTCTCTGTCCCATTCCACCTTCTAAGGTGATCGTCTCTCCGTTCATATATTTGAAATCCGGTGATGCAAGCTGTACGCATGCACGTCCGATTTCTTTTTCTACATCTCCGTAATGTCCAGCCGGCGGCATCTTTACATTTGCCTTGAATGCTTCCGGATAAGCTTTCTGGAAATTCTCAAGCTGTGCTGTCCATGCGAGCGGGCATACGATATTGACATTGATTCCATCTGGTCCCCACTCTGTTGCAGCTACTCTGGAAAGTCCACGGATCCCTTCTTTTGCCGCTGCATATGCGCACTGTCCGTAATTTCCGAAAAGTCCGGCACCTGAAGCAAAGTTGATAACAGATCCCTTTGTCTCTTTCAGGTACGGATAACATGCCTGCATATAATAGAATACCGCATATACGCCGGAATACATTGCCAGATTGAACTGGTCTGTTGTATGATCTGCGATCGTAACACCAGATGCGGATGCCTGTGCATTATTGATCAGGACATCAATTCTTCCGAATGTGTCAATTGCCTGCTTTACTACGTTCTGTACTGTTGCTTCATTATCAGCCCCCGCGCTGACATCAGCCTGTACAGGTAATACTTTGATACCATAGAGTCTCTCCAGTTCTTCTTTGGCATCTTCGAGTTTCTTTACATTACGCCCGGTAATTACCAGATTCGCTCCTTCTTTTGCGTAAGCTGTTGCAATTCCATATCCAATAGATCCGCAGCTTCCATCACTTAATACAGCTCTTCCGCCGCCTGTGATAATTGCAGTCTTTCCTGTTAAAAATCCCATAATCAATTTCTCCTTCCTGCTGTCCTTCAACTAGCATACGATTATAATAGCAGAGTACAGGTCAGAATTCAATACTGAATTGTGTCTATTTTCTGACAATATAGTTAATTTTTTGATTATCGCAAAGACAGTTAGAATGCAAAAACCTCATTAAATAAGGGTTGTTTATTATATAGATACCAGGGGCAAAAGGTCAGAAACCCGATGCAAAACGCACGTAGCAATCTGGTATCAAAGGGGTCAAAATACCTTTTGACCCCAACATCTTATCTATCTACAACATATACAATAGTGCATTGCAGATACATGCAGCAATATTGCTGCCACCTTTTCTGCCTCTTGCCACGATATATGGTGTGGCTTTTAGTGAAAGGATTAACTCTTTAGACTGGACAACATTTACAAATCCTACAGGAACTCCGATGATGAGTTCTGGGGTTAATTTGCCATCCTGGATCAGTTCATAGAGTCTTACAAGGGCTGTCGGGGCATTTCCGATGGCAAAGATGATTTTTTTATCGAGTGTGGCTGCTTTTTCCATGCTTGCAACGGCACGCGTGGTTCCGTTCTTTTTGGCAGTTTCTGCTACATCTTCATCGGACATGAAGCAAAGAACTTCGCTTCCGTATTCTGCAAGCTTCCGTTTGTTGATACCTGCTTTTCCCATCTGGGTATCGGTTACAATGACTGCACCATTTCGGATAGCATCCAGCGCTTTTTCTACTGCACCTTCTGAAAACATCAGGTTCTTGGCATAATCAAAATCTGCGCTTGTATGGATACAGCGTTTGACGATCGGTTCTGTTCCGGGGATCAGATGCGTATCACCCAGTTCTTCTGTTATGATCTCAAAACTGCGTTTTTCTATTTCTGCGGGTTTTACATTTTCCAGTTCTATCTTCACTTGATATTTCCTCCTTTGATCGTCACACCGATCCCGCATACTACCCGGTCTACCTGATCTGAATTTGCCGCAAGTACGGTGCAGATCCTTCCGGTCAGTTCCCTGTATCTGCGATCAAATGCGTCTACCGGAACCAGACCATAGCCGATCTCCTGTGTCACAATTACAATATCCGGACACTTTTTTGTTAGTTTCGATGCGAAATCAATTGCTTCTTTTTCCGACCAGTTTTCTTTTTTTATCATGCTCTGGATATATTTTTCAAAATGAAAGACTCCTTCTGCCTCAAAAATATTATCTCCTTCACATAGTTCCCCATCCGTCCAATGAATGTATGGGTTCTGCTTTTTTGCATACGCAAGCTTCCCCTGATATGCACCGCCGATTATCATTTTCATTTTTTTATATCTTTCCTTTCAACCGGAATTCCGTACACAACTTCTGTCACCAGATCTGCCATCTCTCCCATCCGAAGATTTAGCTTTCCGAGAAGCTTCAGATATTCTTCCATCTCCGGATTATCTGTCATGCTGTCTGAAAATACTTCATTTGTAACAACTACCAGATCATCACTGACCTTCTGCAGCTTATGGATCCCCGCCAGAATGGACTCTTCTGCATTTTCACCTGCTCCTGACGGATCGTACATTTCATTTGCCACAAGATTGGACATACATTCTAGGAGAACACTTCCTGTCTCTTTTGTCTGCAGAATTTCTGCAGTTTTTTTAAGATCCGTATAGCATTCGATCGTTTCAAACCCTTTACCTGCACGAAGCCTTCTGTGACGTGCAATTTTCTCTTCCGTTTCCTTCCCGAAAGGCATCATAGTTGCTATATAGTAGCGTTTTTTGTTTCTTTTTGAATGGCTGGCATATTCCATAAGCTTCTGCTCTGCATATTCGGATTTACCGCTTCCACTGCCACCTGTGATCAGATGAAACATTCTGCTGCATTTCCCTTCTCGATAATCTCATATATTTTCTTCATATCCATATTCTCACGAACTGCATTTGCAAGAATCTGATACTGCTTCTCTTTGTAAGCATGGTAGTCCATGGAGTGCATGGCTTCCTCTCCGTATCCTTTTTCTTCCAGAAGTGCCCCGATCAGTGCATCCGCTACTTCCCGGTCATCAAAAATCCCATGTACATAGCAGCCGTACACATTCTTCTTCTGCGCTCCATCCCACCGGCTCTCACCTGTCACCTGATCACAGATCTGTACCATCATCTTATGATCTGCAGCATCTTTATCAGAAAAAATAGTTTCCCCCATATGGATCTCATATCCATCCAGCTTTGCACCGGACATTGCTTTTAAGATTCCGGTAACTTCTCCGAACCTTCCGGTAACACGGGTTCTTCGCTTGGTATTTTCAAATACAGTAACTGCAGGAAGCAGTCCCATTGCATTTATGGTTCCACCACATTCTACCCCTTCCGGATCACGGATCTCTTCTCCAAGCATCTGGTAACCGCCACAGATACCAAATACCGGTTTCCCTGATGAGGCGTGGCGCAGCACTTTCCCTTCCAGTCCGCTCTGACGAAGCCACAACAGGTCTTCCATCGTATTTTTACTTCCCGGCAGAATTACCAGATCTGGATTCCCGAAATCTCCTGCCTTTGACACATACCGAAGCGAAACTTCTTCCCTGCATTCCAGTACCGCAAAATCTGTAAAATTGGAAATGCGCGGCAGACGGATCACTGCAATATCCAGAAGTGCCGCCTTTTCTTTCCGCTCAAACCTTTCTGACAGACTATCCTCATCATCAATATCCGCATAAATATATGGCATCACGCCACATACCGGTATCTTTGTCCACTCCTCCAGCATCCTGATACCAGGCTCCAGAATTTTCACATCCCCACGGAACTTATTGATCACCGTACCTTTGATCCTTGCCCGCTCTTTTTCTTCCAACAGCATAACCGTCCCGACGATCTGCGCAAACACACCACCACGGTCAATGTCTCCGGCAAGAAGAACCGGTGCATCCACCAGCTCAGCAAGTCCCATGTTGACAATATCATTCTGCTTAAGGTTTATTTCTGCCGGACTTCCCGCGCCTTCAATGACGATCACATCATACTTTTCTTCCAGTTTATGATAAGCTTCTAAAATAGCCGGAATATATTCTTTCTTTTTACGGAAATATTCCATCGCCGGCATGACTCCCGCAACTTCTCCGTTTACAATTACCTGACTTCCTACATCGGAGGTCGGTTTTAAAAGAATCGGGTTCATATAAACTTCCGGCGGGATCATAGCAGCTTCTGCCTGCATGACCTGTGCGCGTCCCATTTCCAGACCATCTGCCGTGATAAAAGAATTGAGTGCCATGTTCTGTGACTTAAATGGTGCAACCTTGATTCCATCTTCCTTTAAAACACGACAGAGCCCTCCCGCAAGAAGGCTCTTTCCGACATTTGACATGGTTCCCTGAATCATAATCGACTTTGCCATATTAAAATTCTCCCTGACCTGCATAGAGAATTTCTCCCAGCGCATCGATCAGTTTCTGGTTGTCTCCTCTCTGCCGCATACAAACACGATAATATCCTTCTCCGAGACCTTTGTAATTGCTGCAATCCCGAACCAGGATCTTCTGTTTTTTCAGTTTCTCATATAAATTTATACCGCTTCGCATCAGAATGAAATTGGCATCTGACGGATAATGGGTAATTCCAAGCTTGTCTAATTCATTTTCCATCCAGATTCTTTCACGGTTCGTAAAATCACAGGTCCGTTTCACACGCATCCGCTCTTTTAAAGATGCCATGCCTGCCGCCTGTGCCGGTATCGATACGCTCCATGGCTGTCTGGACTGTTCCATCTTCTCCAGAAATTCCATATCCGAAGTAACGGCATACCCGATACGGATTCCCGGAATCGCGTGCATCTTAGTCAGTGAACGGAGGATAAATAACGTTCTCCATCTCTTAGTATCTGCAAGAATGGATGCCGTAGCTGCATTTTCCGCGAAATCAATAAAACATTCATCCAACACCATCCGGATTCCGTAAGTCTCGCATCTTGCAAGAATCTTCCAAAGCATACTCCGGTCGATCAGCTTTCCGGTCGGATTATCCGGTGAACACAAAAATACCATATCAATATCTTCATTCAGAAGATCCAGAAAATCTTCTTCCAGTTGAAAACCAGTCGCTTCTCTTTTCTTATAATAACAGATCTCGCACCCGGTCGCACGCAGTGCCTGTTCATATTCCGCAAATGCAGGAACCGGTATCAGCGCTTTCCTTGGGCAGTCCGCAAGCACTGCCGTAAAAATCAGATCTGCCGCCCCATTTCCACAGATAATATGCTCAGCCGGAACTTCCAGTCTTTTCGCCAGAGCACTTTTCAGTTTCCTGCAGCTGGCATCCGGATAATTTCCAATCTGGTCTATTGACTTTCTTGCCGCTTCCACTACAGCTCTTCCAGGTCCGAACGGATTCAGATTCACAGAAAAATCTGTCATTCCTTTGTGTGTATAAATATCTCCACCATGTACATATTCCATAACCTTTTATTCCCCTTACATCAGTATCATACAATATTTCAGTAATCCAAAGACAAGAAGTGTCAGAAGTGCTGTTCCGTCCATCAGATTACCGGCTCTTAAAATATCTTCCGGCTCGATAGGACGCACATCATCTCCGATTGTCTCTTTCGGATATAATTTTCCAAAATAATAGGCATCTCCCGCAAGCTGCACCTGAAGTGCACCTGCACATACCGCTTCTGTCTGTGCGGAATTCGGGCTGGCATGCTTTCGCCTGTCTCTTTTCCAGACTGCCCACGCCCTTTTATAATCCATCCGGAAGATCCATGCACTTGCGATCATCAGAAGTGCTGATATCCTGGACGGAATATAATTCCATACATCATCCATTTTAGCCGCAAACCGACCAAAATGTAAATACTTTTCATTCTTATATCCTACCATAGAATCCATTGTATTAACAGCCTTATAAAAAAATCCAAGTGGTGCCCCACCGATCAGCATAAAAATGAGCGGCGCGATCACTCCGTCCGATGTATTTTCGGCTACCGTTTCTACCGCTGCCTTTGTCACCCCGGTCTCAGAAAGATTTCCGGTATCTCTCCCCACGATCATCGATACCGCATGTCTTGCCCCCTCCAGATTGTGGTTTACGAGCCGTACATAAACCTTCCTGCTTTCATCTTTCAGGCATTTTCCGGCAAGAAGCTGATAACACCAGAAAGTTTCCAGTGCAAATTGAAGCCAGAAGCTGACCTTTCCGGCAAGATACAAAAGTCCCCACGGAATTCCGACCGATGCGATCACCACACCAAACCATAAAACACATCCTGCGATTCTTTCTTTTTTCTCATCATTTTTACAAAATCCGCGCAGCCACCTTTCCAGTATCGAAATCCAGTTTCCAATGATCCGTACCGGGTGGTAAAGCCATACCGGATCCCCGAAAATCGCATCCAGCGCCATTCCTGCTATACATGCCATCAAAGAACTCATATTTCCTCAATCTCCTCAAACTGTCTCTTTCCCTGCTGCCATTTTTCTTCCTCAATTTGAAAATGAAAACCTTTTCCGTTTTTCACCTGCCAGTGATAAAATTCTTTCTTTTCCGGATCAAATGCTTCCATCACTGACATGATCGTCCCCCCATGAACCACAAAGGCAATCTTCTTTCTTTTTCCCTTTATCATCTTTTCCATCATCTGTTCAAATCCGCAGACACACCGTTTCCGGAACTCCATCGGATCTTCTCCTCCCGGAAATGCCTTTGTACCTCCAGAATCAATCCAGCTCTGATACTTTGGATTCCCAGTCAGCTCCTGATAATTCTTCCCCTCAAAAAGACCAAAATCACATTCCCGCATCTGCTCACAGACAACCTGCTCTGCTCCCGGAAAAAGAATCTCTGCCGTCTGCCTGCACCTCCTGAGCGGACTGACAATCACAAGCTCCGGCTTCCACTCCTCACGTCCATTTTCTTCTTTTTTCAGAGTATGCTCCAGAACGCACTCTGCTTTTATTTCTTCATCTGTCACCCCAATATACCGCTTCTCCAAATTCCCTTCCGTCGCAAAATGCCGAATCAGCCCGATTTCCATCTTCTATACATCTCCTCTTCCTTTCCCTGCTTTTCATTTGATTCCCTGCACAATCAATCCCCCAACTAATAATGCCAGCTCACAAATCTGCAGAAAGTATCCCGCCAGATCCCCGGTAACGCCTCCAAACTGCTTCCTGCTCATTCGGTAATAATATCCAAATACTACTCCTGCAATTATAAGAAGTACCACCATACCAACCGGCGAACAGAAATACAAATATACTGCCGCCAGGACCAGGTATACGATCATTGTGATCCTTACTGCCTTTTTCTGTGCTCCATCCTGGAAAGTCTTTACAAGACCGCTTCCTCTTGCTGCCGGAAATGTTACTACAGCAATCCCACTGAGCGCTCTTGAAATTACATATCCTGCTGCTACTACCGGAAGCATCTCCGTCCGGATTTCACTCCATACGCCAAGGCTTACGGTAAAATAACAGCAGATTCCGATGACCGCAAAAGCACCGTTATGCGAATCTTTCAGGATTTCCAGTTTCTTTTCTTTATCTCCCCAGGATCCAAGTGCATCCATCGTATCCATAAATCCATCCAGATGGATCCCTCCACTTACAAAAACCGGTATCAATGTCATAACCGCAGCAAACATCAGTCTTCCACTGTTTACTTTCGGAAAAATATTTCCATCAAGAAACATTCCTGCCAGATAAATGAGTACTCCGGTCACAACACCGATCAGCGGAAAGAAACACATCGTATATTTCATATTTTCCTTGTTCCACTCAATGCGCGGCATCGGTATTTTTGAATACATAGAAAACGCAACGATCATCGGTTCTAAAAATTTCATCTTTCGTCCTTCCCATCCAGTACTTCATACTGCTCTACGTGAATATCATCAAAAGTTCCCATTTTACAGTACACCTGAAGTCCCATCTCAAGAAGCGGCATCGCTGCCACTGCTCCTGTTCCTTCCCCCAGACACATGCCACATGTAAGAAATGGTTTTTTTTCTAAAGCATCTAAAATCTTTCTCGATGCAGGTTCATCAGACAAATGGGATGATAAAATATATCCTGCACATTCCGGAACCAGCCGTACTGCCACAAGTGCAGCCACTGCAGAAATAAAGCCATCTATCAGCACCGGAATCCGGTAGATCGCCCCACCGAGATATACACCTGCAAGTCCTGCTATGTCAAGTCCTCCAACCTTAGAAAGTACATCGATCGCATCTGTTTTATCCGGCTGCATCCGCTCAACCGCTTCCCGGATGACCTGTACCTTCTTTTGCAGACCTTTTTTCGTCAGACCTGCCCCCTTTCCTGTCATGATCTTCGGATCCTCTCCGAGCAATACAGAAGCAACCGCACTGCTGGTCGTTGTATTTCCAATCCCCATTTCACCTGTCGCAAGAATTTCATATCCCGCTTCGGCACACTTCTTTACCATCTGAATCCCAACTTCTATCGCCTCAACTGCCTCTTCTCTTGTCATCGCCGCTTCTTTTGCAAAATTGTGTGTGCCATACATCACTTTGTATTCTTTCTTTGTCACAGACGGCACATCTGTTGCCATTCCTACATCCACCGGGAAAAGATCTACCTTTGCCTCTTCTGCCATGATGCAGACGCTTGTCTCTCCTCTTGTAAAATTATCCGCCACGATTGCCGTTACTTCCTGGCCGGTCTGTGTCACGCCTTCTTCTACCACACCGTTGTCCGCGCACATAATGATCAGCCCGCGCTTTCGCAGTTCAAAATCTGAAGTCCCCTTAATCCCGGCAATCTGGATCACCGCATCCTCCAGACTTCCCAAACTAAACAGCGGCTTCCCTACCGTCATCCAGTGAGCCCGCGCCTCTTCCATTGCATTTTCATCAAGTGGTTTTATTTTCTCTTTCCATCTGGTCTCTTCCATCTGTAAGTCTAATCTCCTGTCTTTTCGATTTGTCTTTATCAGCTTTTTACTTGCTTCTGTAGGTTCTACACGCTTCTACAAAGCGTTTGGCCACTTTGGGGTTGGAATAAAAGTATAAATGCGGAAATCCCGCAAACAGATTCCCCTTCATATGAACAGCCTGCCATTTTCTCACACCATCCGGCTTTACGGCAAGTGTATCCTCTCCGTTTTCCGTAGAATCCCAATAATGGAACTCATGCGCCCGGATCTTCTCTCCCTTTTTCATATACACTCCGTTCATTTCCGCAGTCAGCTCAATGTATCCGAATCTGGTAAGTCGCCCTTTTTTGATCCCTTTTCCCGGAAGTGCCCCCACCATCGGATAGTGCTTTCCATCTTCCCCTTCCAGCTCTTCTGTCAAATATAGAAATCCTCCACATTCCGCAATACATGGAATTCCATTTTCAATCTGCTTTCTTACATCTTTTCGCATAGCTCTGTTTTCTGCCAGATGTTTCGCACAAAGTTCCGGATATCCACCACCAAATAAAAGTCCGTCTAAATGTTCCGGAAGCCTTGTATCCTCCAAAGGACTAAACGGAATGATCTCACATCCAAGCTCTTTTAAAAGCTCCATATTATCCTTGTAATAGAAACAAAAGGCCAAGTCACGCGCTACGCCGATACGCACTTTTCGTCCGGCTGCTTCCTGTTTTTCCTTCACCGGATGATACTCCATTTCTTTTGCTTCCCAGGCAATTTTCAGCACCGATTCCATATCAAGTGTCTCTGTCAGAATCTCTGCTGCCCGGTCAATCTGTTTTTCCAGGTTCCCTATTTCCTCCGGAAGCATCAGTCCCAGATGCCGACTCTCCAGATGAAAAGCATCCTCCTCCGGCACATAACCAACCACCTGAACCTGGAATCCCATTGTCTGCAATCCCTCTTCGATCATCTTCTTCATCTTCGGATACAGCATCGGGGAAATCCGGTTCAGAATGATTCCCCGGATATTACTGTCATTCCGGTATTCAATCATTCCCTTCAATACTGCCAGGATTGTCGATGCCATACCTCTTGCCGGAACAACCAGGATTACCGGAAGTCCCAGGGTTCTCGCAACATCATAAGTACTTGCCTGATCCGAATCCAGACTGATCCCGTCATAGTACCCCATCACACCTTCTGTCACCACAAGCTCCGCGCCTTCCGCATGATGCATAAACCGCTCTTTCAAGCGCTCCCGGTCACAAAAATACAGATCCAGGTTCTCGGAATCAATTCCCATCACCTCCCGGTGAAACATAGGATCAATATAATCCGGTCCGCATTTGCAGGCGCGTACCTTCTTTCCGGCATTTTTAAATGCTTTCATCATTGCCATTGTCACCGCTGTCTTTCCACTCCCACTGGCAGATGCCGCGATTACAATTCCGGGAATTTTCATTCTGTATCTCCTCCGTCTGAAATAATATAAATCGGATTTAACCCGGTCATCATGTGATATCTTCCAAGTTTCTTTGACTTTGCCACATTCAGTTGTATGATTTCCGGATCTGCAAGCAGTCCTTCCTCCATCGCCTCCATCGCTTCCTTCACGGTTTCCAGCGAAATTGCATTGATCACGATACGGACGTCCGGATTTTTTTTCTTTATACACTGAATAATTTCTTTTAACTGTCCTGTACTGCCTCCGATAAAAGCATGGGTCGGCATTTCCAGTGCTTCCAGTGCTTCCGGTGCAACTCCTTCTATAACCTGAATCTGGTCTGCCCGGAATTTCTGCATATTCTTCCTGATCAGTTCTGCACCCTCCGGATTCTTCTCTATTGCATAAACGCGGAGATTCTCTCCCTGAAGAGCAGCCTCTATAGACACTGAACCGGTTCCGGCCCCCACATCATATATTACTGCATTCTTTGTAAGCTTCAATTTTGCAATGCTGACTGTCCGCACTTCCTCCTTCGTCATCGGAACACTTCCACGGATCAGCTCCTCATCTGCAAGATGAATTCCTGTTCTCTTTTCCGGCTTTGGATTCTCGATCAGAATAGTGGTAAGATCACCAAAATCTTCTGCCAGAAGCTCGTTTCCTTTTTTGATTACAATCTCTTCATCCGGATAAGACAAATGATTTCCAACCGAAACGGTTACTTGTTCCAGATGGTAATATTTTAGTTTTTCGCAGATCTCTTTTCCCGCACTTTTTCCAAGGATCAGAAATGTCTTTTCATGGTTTGCAACTACATGGATAAAATTCTGACTTCTTCCATGCATGCTGAGAATCTTCGCATCCTCCCAGCTTTTTCCAAGCTTTGCCGCAAGATAGATTACAGATGAAATCCCCGGAAAAATCTGTACTTCATATCCGTCTTTTTTCAGAATATCCGCCAGCTTTTTTGCCCCGCTGTAAAATCCGGTATCCCCGGAAAACAGCACCGTACATCTGGTCTTTTCCTCCTGCTCATCCAGGATTGCTCTGATTTTTTCCGGTAGATACTCTGCATAGCAGCATTTCTTTTTTTCCCGGAATCCTTCCAGCATCCGCGTAGCTCCGATCAGCACATCACTTTCCTCAATGATCTTTCTGACCTCTTCCGTAAGCGTTCCTTTGCTTCCCATCCCGATCCCGGCAAGATTTACCTGGCATTTTCGGTTTTCCACAGTTATTCCTCCAATCGATAGCCTCTCGGTGTCACCATTTTCCCATCCACATTTCTCGTCTGGCTGTTGCCGATATAAACGGTTGTAAACATATCGACCTCCGTATCCTTCAGCTCAGAAAGTGTCAGAATATGTGCATCTTCGCCTTCACGTCCGATGTTCCGCACATAACCGCAGACTGTATCCGGGTTCTGGTACTCCAGGATATACTCGCATGCCTTTTTCAGGTAATCTGCCCGTTTCCGGCTGGACGGATTATACAGACAGATCACAAAATCCGCCATCGCAGCTCCGCGAATCCTCTTTTCAATCTTCTCCCACGGTGTCAGAAGATCACTCAGACTGATCACTGCAAAATCATGCATCAGAGGTGCACCAAGAACTGCCGCACCGCCATTTGCCGCCGTGATCCCCGGCACGACCTCCAGCTCCACCTCCGGGTAGCCCTGTCCCATCTCATAGAGCAGACCTGCCATTCCGTAAATTCCGGCATCCCCACTGCATACCATAGCTACCGTACTTCCTTTCATCGCCTCATCCATTGCCATCTCACAGCGGATCACTTCCTGCCGCATTGGTGTGGAAAGGTACTTTTTATCCGGAAACCTTTCCCGTATCAGTCCCGTATATACGGTATACCCGATAATAACCTCACTTTTTTCCAGTGCCGTGGACGCCTGGTATGTCATTTCTTTCTCAGCACCCGGTCCAAGACCGATTACATAGACTTTTCCAATTTTACACATTTCCTGCACCTTCTTTTCCTTTGCCCTGCCTGAACTCTGTTGTAAACTCCGGATGATATAAAAGTGACCGTTCATACTCTCCGCCAAGCACCTCACCAACCACGATCAGTGCTGTCTTTGTAATTCCATTCTCCTTTGCTGTCACCGCAAGATCTTTCACCTTACATCTGCACACCTTTTCATCCTCCCAGGTTGCCTTGTAGACGATCGCTGCCGGAGTCTCCGGCTGATAACCGCCTTCGATCAGACGCTTCGACAGTTCTTCCAGCATCCCGGTACTTAAAAAGATTACCATCGTTGCCTGGTGCGCAGCGAAACTTTCAATGGATTCTTTTTCCGGAACCGGTGTTCTTCCTGCCATCCGTGTGATCACCACAGACTGTGAAATCCCAGGAAGAGTATATTCTGCATTCAGTGCAGATGCCGCTCCGCAAAAGGAGCTGACTCCCGGGCACACTTTATAAGAAATATTCTCCTTTTCCAGCAGATCCATCTGCTCTTTGATCGCACCATACAGACACGGATCACCCGTATGCAGCCGGACAACTTTTTTCTCCTGCTTCTCTCCGGAAATCATCACTTCCATCACTTCTTCCAGCGTCATCTTCGCACTGTTGTAGATCTGACAGTCCTTCTGACAATTCTTAAGAAGCTCCGGATTTACCAGTGAACCGGCATACACCACTATATCTGCTTCTTTCAAAAGCTTCTGCCCCCGTACTGTGATCAGATCCACAGCACCGCTTCCTGCTCCAACAAAATGAATCATTTTTCTTTCTCCTTTGCTATTACAATCGAAAAATATCCCGCATCTTCCGGTATTTCTTCTGTGCATTTGTAAATTTTTTCTCCATCCATTCCGCAGTTCATGACCATTTTCGCCTGCTGTCCTTCCTCTTTCAGAACAGCTTTGACCTGCGCCATCTTTTTCCCGGTCTTCATAAGAACCTTCGTCCCCGGAAGCTTCAACTTTTCTTCAATTCCATAGGACACCGGAAGAACATGCAGCTCCTGCCGGTTCTCCACAAGCGGGATCTCCAGCCTTGCTGCCGCAGCACAAAAAGACGGAATCCCGGAAAAGATCTCCCCCTGATATCCCATCTTTTTCAGTCTTTTATAAATATAAATTCCTGTCGAATACACGGTCGGATCTCCAATCGTCAGAAAAACCAAATTCTTTCCTTTCTCCAGAAGCTCTGACGCCTTTCTTGCACCCGCATCGTGTATCTCTTTCAGTAGCTTTTTTTCCTTGATCATTGGCATGGGAAGATACAGCCGCAGCTTCTTTTTCGTCTCCGGCTCTGCCTCACACGCAATCCGATATGCCAGACATTCTTTTGCAAATGTCTCTTCTTCCCCCTCTTCCAGTTCCGGTTTCTTTAACTCCGGACTGCCAATTGGAAGTACCAATACCTGACACTCTTTAATCGCACGAATTGTCTTTATCGTCATCAGTTCCGGATCTCCCGGACCTACACCCGCAAGGTCAAATCTTCCTGCCATTTTTTGTCATACCTTTCTACCTATCCGATCTTTTCCCTCAGTTTGTCCACAAGAGATGTCTTCCCAAGAATCCCGAGCTCATCCGAAAACATCAGCGCCCCGACCTTCATCTTCTCGCCTGCACGCTTCGCCAAATGATACTCGATCTTCTCCATCACGGTCCGCATCGTCTCTTCCAAAAGTCCTCTTTCTTCCAGAATGTCCAATGCTTCCTTCGTCGTAAAACACTTCATCAGAGCACAGACTGTCTCACGGTCTGCCCCTGCCATTGCCGCATGGACGGCAAGCACTTCCATTCTTGCATCTGCCTGCCTGGAATGGGTATTCATTACACCTGCAGCGATCTTGACCAGCTTTCCGATATGTCCTACAAGCAGCAGTCCGTCCATCTTCAGCCGCACGCCGTCATCAATCGCATCCCCGATATAATTGCTGCATTTCACCGCAAGCTCCTGGTCGTACCCAAGTGTCTGCCTTAAAAAATCATTTCCATAATTTCCCGGTGTCAGATAACAATACCGGTGACCTTCATCACGAAGCATCTTCATTTCCAGGAAAATAGTCTGCGTCAGTGCCTGTTCACTCATCGGTTCTACGATTCCTGAGGTTCCGAGTACCGAAATCCCACCTTCGATCCCAAGTCTTGGATTAAACGTTTTCTTCGCGATCTCCACGCCCTGCGGAACATAGATCAGAACGTCCGCGCCACCATCCCAGTCATATTTCTCAATCTGGCTTTGCACCGCTTCCCGGATCATCTGCCGCGGAACCTTATTGATCGCCGCTTCCCCGGCTTCCTGCTCCAGCACCTTCCGGGTGAACCGCCCTACTCCGATCCCACCATCTAAGGTCATTCCTTTTTCCCTTTTTTTCGTGACCTTGGCGTAAACGAAGATCCCGTTCGTCACATCCGGGTCATCTCCGCTGTCCTTCTGAATGGCACAGCTGACAGATTCATTTTCTCTTTGGATCTTTTCTACTTCCAGATACAGTTCGATCCCTTTCGGCGTCATAAGAGATACCTGGCGGATTTCCTCCCCAGAAAAGAGCATTGCCGCTGCCGCCTTTGCTGCTGCCGCAGCACAGCTTCCTGTTGTATATCCACACCGCAGTTCTTTTTGATTTTTCCACACGACCTGCATCTTGTCCATTTCCATTTCGTCTCCTTAGTATTCGATGCCTTTCCTTGCCCGGATTCCTTTTTCAAAAGGATGCCGTACCATCTTTACTTCCGAAATATAATCTGCCAGCTCCAGAAGCTCATCTGACGGATCCCGTCCGGTCAGAACCACTTCCAGATTGTCCGGTCTGTCTTTTAAGAACTGCACCGCCTCTTTATTCGGGATCAGTCCATACCGGTATGCCGCCATAAATTCATCAATCACAAGCATATCATAATCCCCTGTACTGATTTTCCCCCGGATCGTATTCCACAGCCTGCCATACATCTCTCGGACTTCTTCCTGTTCCTTTTCGGAAAGTGTCTTAAAAAATCCATAGCTTTTTTCCAGATGAAGTACCTCGATCTCCGGGATCCGATCCAGGATCTTCAATTCTCCCGAAAATTCATTTTTTAAAAAACGGGCAAACAGAACCCGCATACCACTTCCAGCTGCGCGAACTGCAAGCCCCGTTGCCGCCGTCGTCTTTCCTTTTCCATCTCCACAGTAAATGTGCAAAAGTCTATTTTTCATATGATTCCAGCTTTCCCATTTCTTCTGCAAATACAAGCAGTTCTTTCATCTTCCGGTTGGTTGTCCCAATCACAATTCCTGCATTTATCACCTTTTTACACTGCCTGATCATCTGCTTTGCCCGTTCAAATGCACGGTCGCTTACCGGTTCAAATGGCTCTTCTTCGATTACGCTGACCGCCAGATGTTCTGCCAGATGATAGTCGATATCATTAGTATACAGGATTCCTGCCGAAAATGGAATCTTTGCTTTCTGAAGGTTCCGGTAAACAGGGATTCCACTGCCTCCGGAAGAGATCACAAATACTTCTGCCTCTCCCTCCGCCTTTGCAAGCTCCACACTTCCGAACACCGGATCAAAATGCCCGTTGTCGATTTCATAAAGCTTCTGGATAAAATCTTCTTTAAAAATCGCCTCCGGCTCTCCATAACCGAAAATCGTATCTCCTTTAACGCAAAGGATCTTGTCCGAGATCTTCTGTGCCAGATCGATCTCATGAAGTGACATAATGACCGTGATCTGCTTTTCTTTCGCCATATTTTTCAAAATAGTAAGCAACTCCAGCTTATAACGGATATCCAGAAAAGAAGTGGGTTCATCCAGGATCAGTACCTCCGGTTCCTGGCAGATCGCTCTTGCCAGAAGGATCCGCTGTCTCTGCCCGTCACTGATCGCCTCAAAACTTTTTTCTGCGTATTCTGTTGCATGGACAATTTCCAGTGCTTCCTGTGTCTTTTTCTCATCTTCTCGCGTTAATATCCCGAGCCGTCCTGTATAAGGATACCGCCCTGCTGCTACGACCTCATAGCAGGTCATCAGCTCCGGCTTTGCCCGCTGTGTCAGCACCACTGCCATCTTCGTTGCAAGCTCTTTGTAAGATAAGTCTTTCAGATTCTTTTCACCGATCGTCACCTTACCTCCAATGAGCGTAAGCTGTTTGGTAATACTTTTTAAAATCGTAGATTTCCCGGAACCGTTTGGTCCGATCAGCGTCAATATCTCACCTTTTTTAATCTCTGTACAGATATCATGGATCAGTACATTTCCATGATATCCGACAGAAAGATCTTTCATCTGAAAATAGCTCTCACTCATATTTATTTCCCTTTTCTTCCTTTTATCATCATGAAAATTACGATCGGTGCACCAAAGATCGAAGTCACGGTACTGATATTCAGCTCCAGTGGTGCAAATGCCATACGCGCGATCAGATCACATCCCATACAGAACACCGCCCCGCCAAGGAATGTTGCCGGTATCACAACCAGCGGTTTTGCCGTCCCGAGAAGATGCTTGATCAAGTACGGAACTGCGATTCCAACGAATGAAATCGGCCCTGCAAATGCGGTCACACATGCGGAAAATACACTGGAAAGCAGAATCAGAAGCACCCGGAACACACGGATATTGACCCCCATACTCTGCGCATACATTTCTCCCAGCTGATACGCTCCGATCGGCTTTGACAGGAAAAAGGTAAGGATCAGTGTGATTCCTACCATAAGCGCTGCTACCTTTACATTGCTCCAGCTCATACCGGAAAAGCTTCCCTGTGACCAGCCATGCAGATTCACGATATCTGAATCCTCCGCAAAAGTCACTACAAAATCAGTTACTGCCGAGCAGATATAACCGATCATGATTCCGCCAACCAGAAGAGTTGCCATATTCCGGATTTTTCTTGCAAGAAGCAGGATAAATCCAATTGAAAGCATAGATCCGATAAATGCTGCAATGATCAGTATATAAGATGATACCAAAGTGTAATATTTTAAAAAGATGATCATCGCCAGAGCGACCATCATCTTTGCACCCGAAGAAATCCCCAGTACATACGGTCCTGCGATCGGGTTGGAAAAAAATGTCTGCAATAAAAATCCGGAAAGGGCAAGTGCCCCTCCCAGAATCCCTGCCATCAGGACACGCGGAAGACGGATTTTCCAGATAATATTCATCTGCACCTGTGTTCCTTTTTTCAGAAACAGGATCCGTAAAATCTCAGGAACCGAGATCTGTACATTTCCGGTATTGATGTTCAGCACTACGATCATGCAAAAAACTGCTGCCAGCACCGCAAAGACTCCCATATATCTTGTATTCCTTTTCCAGTTATTTTTCATTCCTGCCTGTCCCATTTTCTTCTCCGTTTTCTATTTTACATGGTATAAAAATGTCATCTTGCTTTCATCGCCGCCTGTCAGCATCAGATTCATATCCGTGATCAGTTCCCCAACGATATCGGTTGCCTGATACAGATATTTACCGGTACACCATACATTTCCTTCTTTGACTGCTTTGAAATCAGAAAAAAGTGCATCTTTTTCTTCCAGATCTTTTACACTGTTGATTGGATTATCGATACTTGAATTATAAATCAGATAATCTGCATCCGCCGCCTGTGCGTAAAATTCTTCCATTGTAAGTTTTACTGCTGAAGTATTACTGTCATCACCAGTCAGATCATCGAATACATATCTTCCACCGGAAAGTTCGATCATTTTCGGAATATAATCATCACTTCTTCTTACTACCACCGTTCCGTCACTGCTTACATAGAAAAATGCAACTGTCTTCTCGGTATTCTTAAAATCTTTGAGCGCATCGACATTTTCCACCTGCTTTTCAAAAAATGCATCCGCTGCATCTTCTTTATTCAGCATTGCTGCATAAAGTTTGATCCATTCAGTTCTTCCTAGAGGATGCGATTCATAGCTGGACCGGTCGATCATCACCGGGATATCCAGAGATTCGATCATCTCCTGTACCTTCGGTGTGTGAAGGATCATGGTCGATTCGATGGCAAGATCACACTCTTCGTCCACCAGCATCTCATAATCCGGTTCACTGTATTTCCCTGCAAATTTTATTTTCCCATCATCCATCGCTTTGACTGCATTTTCAATATACCATCCGGAAGCCTGGGTACCTGTCATTGTAATATTATCCAGAGAATCGATCGCATTAAAAAGTGCCATTGCAGATGTCGCCGCAAGATAAATATGATCCAGCGGCTGCTGAAGGATCACGTAATCCTCCTCGGCTCCATCCGGCACATCCTGATTTTCCGGGACGACCAGAAATTTTGCATCGTCTTTGATATCGATCATCTTATAGCCGTCTTTGTAGTAATATACCTGAAAACCTTCGGCATATTCCAGATCCATCGCGGATTCATATGTGAGTCCGTCAATCTCCGGACCTTTTTTTTCTTTGGCACTTTCTTTCGTACTGCTGCTTTCTGTTTTTTTTGTATCTGTTGTATTCTTTTTCGTCTGCCCGCATCCGGTCAGTGCTGCCGTCCCAAGCAGCACTGTACTCAAAAGAATGCACCCCAGACGCATCGTTCTCTTTTTCATTTTCTACCTCTGTATCCAAAAAAGAATCTGCCTAGTTTTTTGCAGAAGAATCTGTACTGTCTGTCTGCGCGAAAATTGCCTCGTAAACCTTGCTCCACTCTGCTTTTGCATCATCCTTTTCCTCATCTGCTGACCGGTCAACGATCATCGGAACATCCAGAAGAACAAATTTTTCTGCCAGCTCTTCGTATCTCTTCTGCTGATCTTCTACCGACATTTTCTTCTCATTCTTTTCATCCGGAAGAATTTTATTGGAAAGGATTGCAAGATCACACTTACTCTTCATCAGTTTTTTATTTTCCGGTTTCTTATAAGTTCCTGCATAAATGATCTTCTTAGCTTTCATTGCTTTTGCAATGCCTTCTACCTTACAGTTCTTCTGTTTTACCCCTACTGATGTAATCTGGTCTGTTGCATTCAGCTTATCCAGGATTTCCAGTACTTCCTCTGAACCTACATATGCAGACTTCTTTGGCTTCTGGATCACGATCATTTCTTTATCCAGACCTGCCGGAATTTCTGCGTCTTCCGGGACGATCAGATACCGGACGATCTTTGCTTTGTAAAGCGCAAGCTGTTCTTCCTGTGCCGGTGTCAGTCCGGAATCTGTATCTTCTTTTGTATCCTTTGTCTTAGTCTCTTTTGTATCCTCATCTTTTCTCTGATCGATTTCTAAAAGAGTGATTCCCTGATCATAATGATAGATCTTGAAGTACTTAGCATGCTCTACCTTTGTCTCAGACTGATAAGAAAGTCCCATGATTTCCGGCGCTTTCTCATCCAGTGTATCTGCACTTAAATTGGTCTCCCCACTTACTGTAGTTCCGTCTGCTTTTGCTGCAGCACTTAGGTAAATGAAAATCGAATAGCTGATTTCATGCGCTGTTGACATCTTGGTTGTCATACCGATGATCGTATTGTTCTTGTTCAGTTCTACCGGAATGACAAATGTAGACGTACTTCCGGTTGCTGTCGGATAATAGGTATTTCCATTCGCCTTTACATAGCCATAAGAACCACTGCTAAATACAATGGTAGCATATGCCTGACCGCCTGTCACGGTAATCTTGGTACAGCTAATACTGACCTTTCCGGTTCCGCCTGACCAGGAGAATTTATCCGGTGTATAGACACCGTCTGCAAGTGTTGTTGCACTGTTTACACGGGCAGTTCCACCATTTAAATCTGCCTCGTATTTGGATTCTTTGTCCGGGGTCTGGTTTGTGCCTGTGCCTCCGGAAGTAGTGCCGGTTCCAAAGTTGGTGTTCTGGCTGGTGTTATTTCCCTGGTTGGTGTTGCCATTATTGCCATTTGCAGGACCGTTACTGCCTGGTTTTTTCACACCTGTTGATGAAAATACTAATGTACGGTCATACCATTTATTATTTTTTTTCGAATGTGCAGCCACCGGAATTTCTGCATCCAGTGCATCTACCGGAATTATATAGGTATACTTACCATTCTCCTCAACAAACTTTACCCAGTTCGCTGAATCGGCAGCAACTTTCGCACTGGTTCCTGCATACAAATAATCATAGCCAGTTCCACTAAGTGTAACCTTTGCAGTCATCTTTCCGTTCTTTGATGTAAGAACACAATCTGTAACTTTAAACATAGATGAGCTTGAAGTTACATTTGCCTTATAAGTTCCATCTTCCGCTTCTACAGCCTTAGTCATTCCAATTGTATTAAAAGTTAATGTACGGTCATACCATTTATTATTTTTTTTCGAATGTGCAGCTATCGCAATTCCTTTATCTACACTCGTTACCTTAACTCTATATACATACCATCCAAGTGCATTCTCTTTATAACAACTCCACTCTTCCTGTTTTGCTTTTCCGGCTGCATCAGCTGTTCCGGCATATAAATAATCGTAACCTGTCCCATTAAGTGTAATATCTGCATACATTTCCCCATTAGCTGAAATAAGTTCACAACTTACTACACGGAACATAGGTGAACTAGAAGTAACCTCTTTTATTGCATACTTTCCACCAGGTAAGGTCTTATTAGTACTCTCATCTTCTTTCTGATTCTCGCCACTTCCGGTTCCTGGTTTGCTCTCTCCTGAATTGCCTCCCTGTTCAGGATTTTCTGTGTCGTCTTTTTTATTTTCTGCTGACGATGAGATATGAAGCGTGTAATCTCCGTCTGCTTTCCTACTCTCCCAACCGTTCTCTTGGCTATGTGGTACAAAGGCAACATCCGTTCCATCTGCTGACAGTGGAAGTTCAAACGTAAATATATACCCTTTGCTTGTTCCCGTTCCAACTATCGCCTTTTCTTCTTTCCGTTCAACTATATCAGCTTTACTTCCAATATAAATTTTATTGTAAGTTTTACTCTCTGTTTCTATCGAAACTTTCAGGTGATCATTTTCTTTTACAACAGAAGACGATCCAATCTTAAACATTGCAAAATCACTGGTAACATTTTTCGCTTCCTGCGTCTTCACTTCCCCGGCATTTTCCACCGTTTCTTCCGACTTAACCTTCTGTTCCTCTGCAGCCTTCTCTTCGCTCTTTCCGTCTTCGCCCGCTTCTTTCTTCTCTGCCTCAGTTACATTCCCTGTTGCCTCATTTTCTTCTGCTTTTGGCTCTTCCTGACTCTTCTGATTCTCGTCCGTTCCCTGTCCGGCAGTCGTTTCTTCTTCCTGTCCAGTCACTTCTTCAGCCGGCTGACCTGCTGCGTCTGCCGCACCGATTTTTCCGTCTGTTACTTCTACGGTCTGCTGACCTGATTCTGTATTTTCTACTCCTGCCACTGCACTGTCCTCAGCGTAAGCATAAGAAACCGGTGTAACCGACATTGCAACTGCCATGAAAAGTGCAAGAAACTGTTTTGAATTCCTCTTCATAATCCAACTCTTCCTCCTGATGTCCTGATCTTTTGTCGCTTGACAGCTCGATGATGTACATTCGCCAAATTCAGTTCCTCGTGCAAGCATAAATCTGCACTTGGCTCATCGTATGCAAAAAAAATCTGCTTCCTTTTTCCTGAAAGCAGACTTCACCTACATCCTCTGCCACAGGAACTCTTTTCCGTATATATGGCAGCACAAAAATCTTGCTTTCATACTCAGTATGAAGCAAGATATCATTTCTTTGTGTATGTAAACGCGCTTTCATCGGAAGCAATTTACTCTCTTTCAGCAGGTCTCCTGGCTTATGGATCTTAACAAAGCTGCACCTTCTCACATTTTTATGCAATGGCTTGCCGCCGCTTTGCTCCTCATTTACAGTGACCGGATCGCTCAGGACTTTCACCTGATTCCCTTTTAAGCCGACCAGAAATTCTTCTGCCTAGCACTGAAAAAGTTTCTTTATTTATTCTTACTCACTATAACAGATATGTTTCTTCTTGACAAGAGTCATCTTTCCTGGTTTATTTCCCTATTTTTTCCAAACTCTCCATTAAAAATCCCGGAAGTTTTTGTTTCAAAATCGACACCTTAATGACTATATGTTTATCATAATTTCATGACCTACTTCATTTATATATAGAAAGCGAAGGGGATCGAAATGAGAAAAAAGTGCCAATGAATGTATGGAAATACTCTGAAATAAGACAATGCAGCCGCCAGATCGACGACTGCATTGTCTTATACTCTTTTTCGTACAATTTTATTTTTTCGCTGCCTCAAAATTACGATGAAGTAATTCGTGGGTCTTTCCTTTCAGAAGTTCATCATATAATGACAGGATCAGCGGATTCTCATTCGACTTCTTAATCTGCGTATTGATATCGGTATCATACAGGCCTTTGCTTCTGGCTATCCTGCTTCTCGGACCTGCCGGGACTGGCTGTCCGCCACCCATGATACATCCGCGCCTGCATGCCATAACCTCAACAAAGTCGTAATGTACCTCGCCCTTCTGGATCTTCTTCATCAGCGCATCTGCATTTCCAAGTCCACTGACAACAGCTGCATGGATAGTACGTCCGTTGTAATCAAACTCTACTTCTTTCAGTCCTTCTTCTCCACGAACTCCACTGAATTTGATCTTATCCATTTCCACACGGTTATGTCCTTCACGAAGGCGCCTGAGTACGGCTTCTGTCACACCACCGGTTACTCCGAAGATCACACCTGCACCAGATCCGATACCAAACGGCATATCGGATGCTTCGATCTCCAGATTTTCAAAGCGGATACCGGATTTCCGGATCATTGTAATCAGCTCTGTTGTAGTCAGTACATAATCAATATCCTGTTTTCCATTCGTGGAAGATTCCGGTCTTAAAATCTCTTCTTTCTTTGCAGTACACGGCATGATCGATACAGAAACGATTCTCTTTCCACCATTCTTTTCCGGATCCTTATAGTATTCACGGATCACAGCACCAAACATCTGCTGCGGTGAACGGCAGGTTGACAGATTTTTTGCCAGATCCGGATAACGGTTCTCACAGAATTTTACCCATGCCGGACAGCAGGATGTAAATAATGGGAGATTTTCTCCGGATGCAAGTCGTTCAAGAAGCTCTTCAGATTCCTCGATCACCGTAAGGTCTGCACCATAAGAAGTATCATAAACTTCATCAAATCCAAGGCGGTGCAACACATTGACGAGTTTTCCCATCACATTTTCCCCTCTTGGAAGGCCGAACTGATCGCCGACTGCGACCCGGACTGCCGGTGCGATCTGTGCGATCACCTTTGTATTCTTATCTGCAAGAAAATCCCAGATCACTTCGATATTGGTATTGATACTGATCGCACCTGTAGGACAGACAACCCTGCACTGTCCACAGTTTACGCAGTCTGTCTCTGCAATCTTTTTGTTAAATGCCGGTGTTACCAGAGCCTTTGTTCCCCGGTATGCAAAATCAATCGCATTAACAGACTGTACATTGTCGCACATACGGACACAGTCACCACAGAGAATACATTTATTCGGGTCACGCACGATTGACGGTGAACTGAAATCCAGTGGATACTGTTCTTTTGTATTTTCAAATCGGACGGTTGTGACGCCCATACGGTGTGCCAGCGCCTGAAGCTGACATTCTCCACTCTTGATACAGGTTGTACAGTCTCTGCAATGTGCAGCAAGTAAAAGCTCCAGAATCATCTTACGATATTTCATAAGACGCGGAGTATTCGTGTAAATGACCATCCCATCTCTTGGCGGTTCTGAACAGGATGCAAACGTCTTTCCTCTCTCATCTTCTACGGTACACAAACGACAGGCTCCATACACAGACAGTTCTGAATGGTAGCAGAGTGTCGGTATATCTATATCTGCATTACGGATGACAGAGAGTACATTCGGCTCATCTGTAAACTCTACCTTCCTTCCATCTATTGTCATATATCCCATGACTCATTCCTCCTATTTCTCGATATGAATTGCTTTAAACGGACACTGTTCCATGCAGGCTCCGCACTTGATACATTTCTCCTGATTGATATGATAAGGAGATTTCAGCACGCCTTCAATTGCACCTGCCGGACAGTTTCTTGCACACTTCGAGCAGCCCTTGCATATCTCCGGATCGATCTGGAATTTACGCAGATTTGAACAGACACCTGTCCGGCAGCGTTTCTCGTTGATATGTTCCAGATATTCCTCTTCAAATGCATTCATGGTACTGATAACCGGTTTCGGTGCGCTCTTTCCAAGTCCGCAAAGCGCCGTACTCTCAATCATATCTGCCAGTTCACGAAGCTCGTCCATATCGGATGGTTTTCCGTTTCCTGCTACAATACGCTCCAGGATTTCAAGCATTCTCTTTGTACCTTCACGGCAAGGAACACATTTTCCACAGCTTTCTCTCTGTGTAAAACTCATGAAGAATCTGGCAACCTCTACCATACAGGTATCCTCGTCCATGATAACCAGACCGCCCGAACCGATCATTGCCCCGATCTTCGCCAGTGAATCAAAGTCCATCTTACTGTCCAGCTGATCCTCGGTCAGACATCCACCGGACGGACCACCGATCTGTACTGCTTTGAATTTCTTGTCATTCTGGATTCCACCGCCGATGTCATAAATAACTTCGCGCAATGTAATTCCCATTGGTACTTCGATCAGTCCTGTATTTCTTACATTACCGGTCAGTGCAAATGCTTTCGTTCCGGGACTCTCTGGTGTACCGATTCCTTTGAACCAGTCTGCACCATTTGTTACGATCATCGGAACATTGGCATAGGTTTCTACGTTATTAAGAACAGTTGGTCTTGCCCATAATCCCTGCTCTACTGTACGTGGCGGTTTTACTCTCGGCATTCCACGTTTTCCTTCAATGGATGCCGTCAGTGCGCTGCCTTCTCCACAGACGAATGCACCTGCACCACGGTTGATATGTAAATGGAAACTGAAATTGGTTCCAAGAATGTTGTCTCCTAAAAGTCCGATTGCCTCTGCCTGGCTGATCGCTGTCTTCAGTCTTTCAATCGCAAGCGGATATTCTGCACGTACATAGATATAGCCTTCCTGTGCCTGTACTGCATATGCTGCGATCATCATGCCCTCGATCATACGGTGCGGATCACCTTCCATGATACTTCGGTCCATAAATGCACCCGGATCACCTTCATCACCATTGCAGACCACATAGCGGATCTTTTCTTTCTGGGAAGCAACCTGCTGCCACTTTCTGCCGGTGCGGAATCCGGCACCTCCACGTCCACGCAGATTCGAATCATAGATTGTCTGGATCACTGCTTCCGGTGTCATCTCAAAGAGTGCCTTTTCGATTCCGGCATAAGCACCGACTGCAAGTGCACCCCCAATATGCTCTGCGTCGATATGTCCGCAATTCTTCAGTACCAGTCTGGTCTGCTTTGCGTAGAACGGAATCTCTTCCTGTGACGGATAGGTCACTCCATCCATCTTGTAGAGAAGTCGCTCTACCGGTCTGCCACCCAGGATTGTTTCGTTATAAATCTCTTCGCAGTCTTCCAGTTTTACTTTAATATATAAATAATTATATGGCTCAATTCTTACCAGAGGTCCCATCTCGCAGAAGCCATGACATCCACTCTTCATAACCTTTGTATGTGCGATTTCTTCCCCGATCTTTACTTCTACCCCTGTATAATCTTTTGTCAGTTCTTTTAACTTTTCATAAATCTTGCCTGATCCACTTGCCAGACATCCGGTTCCCCCGCAAACCAGTACTCTGCAGTCAGCCGATTGTTTTTTCTGACATTCAATACGATATTCCTTCAGTTCCGTTCTGTTTTCAATTTTCATTTTCTTCACCTCTCAGTTCTTCAAGAAGTTTGATTACCTTCTCCGGTGACATCTTCGGATGTACTTCATCATTAACTGTGATCGCAGGTGCAAGTCCACAGGCTCCAAGACAGGATACAGTCTCTACTGTAAAAAGCATATCGTCTGATGTATGCTTGTGCTCATTTAACCCCAGCTCTTTATACAGCGCTTCCAGGATAGGAATGGATTTACGCACATGACAGGCTGTTCCGTCACAGACCTTGATCACATACTTTCCTTTCGGTTCAAATGAAAAATTCTCATAAAAGCTTGCCACACTGTACGCTTTTGCCTCTGTAATCCCGATCTGTTTTGCTACATAGGTAAGCAGTTCCGGTGGAAGATAACGGTATTCCTCCTGAATATCCTGAATGATCGGTATCAATGAGCGTTCCTCCCTTGTATGCATGGCAATGATCTCATCCGTTTTCTGATAATAAGATGCATCTAACATTCCATTTCCTCCTTCGTCATATTGTACATTTCCTTCTTATTATTCTATTATTTTTATGACATTATAACATATATCTATAGTTTTCGTTTATACGTTTCATATATGATAGCTATATATTTTCCAATATATAATAATACAAGAATCAAAAGTATTAGTATTTATGAATAGACGGATAAATGTGTACCCAGCTCATCAAATACACAAAAAGAGCAGAATGGATATATCTTGGTCCGATATATCATTCTGCTCTCATTTACATCATTTCACGGATTGTTTCTTTTAAATGCTCAATAAATTCTCTTTCGTACAATTTTTTCTGATAACCCTTTTTGTAGATCAGCACATCCCGGATCATCTGTCTGGAAAATCCGGCATGCTTCTGCACCAGATTGTAGTTTTTCCTTAATTTTTCCGGTACTGGCGATACCCACATATAACTGTTTTTTACTTCCCGCAAAATATCAAACTGGCTTCCCCTTTCAAAAATATAAATTTTATTATGTGGATGAAGCGACTCTCCATTCTCACTCAGCTCGGTGTATTCTCCGGTCGGAAGTTTCCAGTCCCCATGCAGGATTTCCACACCATCTTCCAGTTCTTCTCTTGTCTTTAACTCCCTCTTTGCAAGATCTCCATCCGCAGAAGTTAAGATCACATACGGAAGCTCTGCCAGAAGTTCTGCATCCAGCCCTTTCAGATCAAGAAGCGACTGAAAATAAGGTTCATTCTCGCACAGATACCGGATGATTCCCATGGAATACCCGTTCTGCAACACATTTTCAATGGCATGCATAGAACTGTTTTCCTGAAATTCTGCTTTGATCGCCGTTTCCTTGCTCTGCATTCCGATAAACTCTGCAAATGCACTGGAAATGTAACTTGCCCTCGGAACAGTAATCTTAAATGAGAGATTTTCTTTCCCCAGATCACTGCAGTCCCTTTTCATTTCCTCTATTTCGTAAATGATCCTTTTGGCATACTCCAGAAATTTCTGTCCTTCTCTTGTCGCCTTAACTCCCTTTGACGACCGCTCAAAGATAGAAATTCCAAATTCCCGCTCCAGATGCTTGATCGCTTTACTAAGATTTGGCTGCGCCACATAAAGTTCCTTCGCCGCCTTTGAGATTGATCCACTCTTATCGATTTCAACTACATAATGCAAATCTGTCAGATTCATCTTCCCCATCTGCCTTTCTGATCTCTGACTTTATCTCCCCATAACTATTTTCTGAACTTTTATTACAGATTCTTTTCCAGCCATTTACAGACTTCTGAAAATGTTCTCCCTGTTTCTTTTGGTCTTCCTACCGCAACAAGAACTGCCCCTGTTTCCTTTGCCGCCTGTACCTTTTCTCCAAAGCCTCCGGCTTTTCCCGATTCTTTGGTCACAAAATATTTTGCGCCTGTCTGATGGATCGTAGCCACGTTCATCTCCTTTGAAAATGGTCCCTGCATTGCAATGAGATGCTTTCCTTCAAAGCCAAACGCGACCGACTCCATAACCGCCTGCTCCGTAGAGAGGACTCGCGCAAAGCAGCGCTCTTTATAATCCGTAAGCTTTGTATATTTTATCAGTTCCTTGCTTCCGGTGGTAATCAGGATCTTTCCTTCTGTATTTTGCAGATATTCCACCGCATCTTCAACCGACTGCGCCCAGATCACCCGATCCGCTTCATCCGGCACTGCTTCCATCTTCTCCCGCAGGCAACGCAGATACTGCACACCGGAGATTTCGCAGGCCCTCCTTATCTCCCCAGTCACAAGCTGTGCAAATGGATGGGTTGCATCGATCACCAGATCGATCTGCTTTTCCTTTATCATCTCCGCCATCTGCTTCTGATCCATACGTCCAAAAAAGACTTCCGCATTCTCATGCTCTCCGGTACATTCTTTTCCATATTCGGTTGCGGCACTGACATAAACTTTTACATTTCTTCCATCCAGAAATTCCGTAATCCGCCTTCCCTCTGTTGTCCCTGAAAATATTAAAATCCGCTTCATATTCTGATCCTTACCTTCTTTTCTGCCACTGCTATTGTCACCCGGTTCATGCACTGCTTCGGCATCAGAAGCCTGCCATCCTCTCCGGCTGCAAGGATCGCCGCCCGCTCACAGACATTGTCCACACCCGTGACCTTCCGGACAAACTCCGAATGGGAGCTGACACATTTAACCTTTCCCAACTCTTCTGCTGAAAACGTGTAAAATGGAAGCTTCCACTTTGCCGCATAAGAAAGTAATCCCTCTTCTTCTTTTTTCAGATCAATACTGTCGATCTCAATGACTTCCTTTTCTGTAAATCCAAGGATCTTTTTTGCCTCATTGACCGCGCTTTGGATTTCCTCTTCGGAAATCCCTTTGCGACATCCGATTCCCAGCACCAGGTTCTTCGGCGGAAGATCCAGAATCGTCTCTTCTTCCCGCCTTTCGCCACTTCTTCCTGCAATCCGGATTCCATATGGATAGTTTCTGAGAAACTCTTCTGTTTCACATAGCTTTAATTCCTCTGGAAACTTTCCTTCTACTGGAAATACACTGTAAAGTCCAATCTTATTCCCATCCAGAACCACAGCTGAGATCTCCTTTGCCTTTTTCCGGTCTGTCAGTACCAGACCATTGCTTTTTGCAAATACATCTACTGCAAACTTTTGTTCCACATCCGTTGCTGTAGTAAGTACTGCCTGCGCATTTATTTTCTCCGCGATTTCCTTTGCAAGCTCTACAGCTCCGCCCACATGTCCCGACAGGAGCGGAATCACATAGCTTCCTTTTTCATCCATCACCAGAACCGGCGAATCGGTAAATTTGTCCTTCACGTGAGGGGCGATCATCCGCACTGCGATTCCTGCCGCCCCGATAAAAAACAAAGCCTTCTCTCCCCAGAGACTGCCTATCCAGCTTTTCTTATCTTCCGGAAAAGCATGAAATCCGTATAATCTGCAAAACCGTGTCAAAGTATACACTTTGACACGGTATCCGCTTTGTATGAAATTCTCTCTGACTTTACAGGCCATCTGACAGCCTGCATCTGTAAAACTCAAGATTACAATTTCCATAAACTTTAGTATTTCTCCATCTGCTCCACGTTCAGTACAAAAATCGTACTTCCGCCTACCTGCACATTGATCGGAACGGACGGTGCTGCGCTCATGCTGCTCTGTCCTGAGATCAATGCCGGGTTTGCATAAGTGATCGTCTTTCTTTCGCCAGAATTTTTCTTGATGATCTTCAGTGCCTCTGTTACCTTCTCATCATCCACTACAACCATGATCGTGGTGCTCTTTTTCTTCAGAAATCCACCGGTTGTAGCCAGCTTTGTTACCATGTATCCAGCAATATTCAGTTCCTCTATCGTCTCCAGTTCATCATTCTTATGCAGGATCGCCATAATCATCTTCATACAAAAACCCTCCTGTCTTATCTGGCTTTTGATGCCAGATTCCTTTTTCTTTTATTTTACCGCATTTACCTGGAAAGGTAAACGAAAATGTTGCATTTTAAAAGATTAGTTGAAATCCAAAACGAACTTTAACTTTGTGCATTACCTGTTACAATAATCTTCTTCAATCCTGCCATCCAGTATCCGGATCACCCGGTGTGCCTGACTGGCAATCTCTTCATCATGTGTGATGATAATAACCGTTCTGCCTGACCTGTGCAGTTCTTTCAGGATTTCCATGATCTCCTGTGTTGATTTCGTATCCAGATTGCCGGTCGGTTCATCGGCAAGAATGATCGGCGGTTTTGCGGCAACCGCTCTTGCCACCGCAACTCTCTGCTGCTGTCCTCCGGACATTTCATTCGGCTTATGCTTCATCCGGTCTTCCAGACCGACACTTTTCAGGGCTTCCATCGCAAGTTGCTTTCTCTCATTTTTTGACACCCCGCGGTATACCAGCGGAAGCTCTACGTTTCCAACTGCATCCAGATTACTGATCAGGTTGAATCCCTGGAAAATGAAACCGATCTCTTTATTCCGCACATCTGCAAGCTGATTATCTGTCATACTCGCCACATCCTGCCCGTCCAGAACATACTTGCCGGAAGTCGGTGTATCCAGACAGCCGAGCATATTCATCAGCGTTGATTTTCCCGAGCCTGAATGTCCCACAATCGCAACCAGGTCTCCTTTTTCGATATCCAGATCGATCCCGTCAAGTGCACGGACTTCATTCTCACCCGGATTGTAGATTTTCTTCATATTTTCTATATGAATCAATGCCCCCATAAATGTTCTCCTTTTCTTTTCGCTCTACTTTACGTTCCTGTTTTCAATATACCTTATTTTGAATCCAATCACAATGCTATCCTCCTGGCATCATGAATTCTTAAGAATTTCCATTGAAAACATCTTTAAATTTCCTTCTTTATAAAAAATATCAATTATACATCTCGTTTAAAAACGCTTATGATAAAACTATCATTTATAAAAAAGGAGATCTGAAAATGACCAATTTAAAATTACCGGAAGATTTTGAAACCTATCCGGAAGCAAGAAAGAATGCTTTTCTGAAAATGAAAGAGCTGAAGGAGTCCGGGCGCAGAATTGTCGGAGTTTTCTGTACCTACACCCCATGGGAACTGATTGAAGCTGCAGACGCAGCTGCAGTTGTACTTTGCGGGATCGGAGATGACAATATCCCGATTGCAGAGACCAGACTGCCGCAGAACCTTTGTCCTCTGATCAAAGCAAGCTACGGTGCCGCCCTCGCTGACCGCTGTCCATTCTTCTATTTTTCGGACATGGTACTCGCAGAGACAACTTGCGATGGAAAAAAGAAAATGTATGAACTGATGTCTGAGCTTAAGCACTGCCATATTATGCAGCTTCCGCCAGGAAAAACAGGCCGCGGTGCGCTGGAATTCTGGAAACAGGAGGTAATCAGCGTCAAAGAAGATCTGGAGGATTTCTATCACATAAGGATCACAGATGAGCAGATCCGCAAAGCAATCCATCTTCGCAACCGGGAACGCAAGGCCGTCCTTGACTTCTTTGAGATTGGACGCTTAAAACCGACTCCGATTACCGGTTATGAGATCAACACAGTTATTTCCTCGAACGAATTCACGGTTGATCTGGAAGAAAAAATCAAATACCTGGAACACCGTACCGCTGAGCTTAAAGAGCTTTATGAAAAGGAATATAAAGGCAAACCATCCCGTCCGAGAGTTCTCATTACCGGATGTCCGACCACCGGCGTGATCGACAAAATTGTACGCCAGATTGAAGAACTCGGAGCAGATGTTGTCGGCTTTGAGAACTGTTGCGGTCCACGTGAGAAAAAAGATCCGATTGATGAGACAAAGGATCCAATCACTGCAATCGCCGAAAAATATCTTCGTGTAAACTGTTCGGTCATGAGTCCGAACCCGGGACGTCTCGAGGCACTTGATGCCCAGATTGATGAATATCAGGTAGATGGTGTCGTTGAGGTCCTTCTGCAGGCATGTCATACCTTTGCCATTGAATCCGATGCGATCCGCACCTTTGTCACCAAAGAAAAAGGACTTCCGTATATTGCGATCAATACAGACTATTCTTCTGGTGACCAGGCACAGATCAATACAAGACTCGGGGCATTTATCGAAATGCTCGGTTAAAAGAAAATCCGGTGATCTTTCCTTCGATCACCGGACTTCTTTTTTTGTTATAATTCAACAAGATACATCAAAAAAAGATGTGGAATATTACTATCCACATCTCTTCATTATTAATATTTATCCATTTACTATGTGAAGCCTGTAACCTTTCCTCTCTTTGTATCCTAGACAAGAAAATCAAATGAAAACCCGGAATCCTCTTCCGGATAATATCTGCAATATTTTCTCTTAGTGTTCGATATGTTAATTCCGCCATTCCTTTAATCCAACCTTGTTACTCATTCTCTTCCATTCCGGTGATCTGACACCATAATTATTATAACAGGACAGTTTCTTTCCTGTCTATAAAAAATCAGAATGCACTCTGAATTTTACTTTTCTATCGTTGCTTTCGAAATATGCCTTCTTCCAGATTCGGAAAAACTTACAGAGAGTTCTTCCTGAACTCCCTGCAAATACTTCTTTATACAATTTCAAACACACCATCGCCTGCTGCCTTGATATGACAGCTGTAAAATTCTTTGGATGCCTCGATCAGATAACCGGTATCCTTTACACCGGAAGTCTCATAAGCCGAATGCATTGCAAGCTGCGGAAGTCCGATATCAACGGTATTCATGGATACCTGCGCCATTGCAATATTTCCAAGTGTACTTCCGCCTGCCGCATCCGAGCGGTTGGCAAAAAACTGCACCGGTACACCTGCCTTTTCACAGATTGCCTTAAAAATCGCAATACTTACTGCATCACTGGTATATTTCTGACCGGCATGAGATTTGATTACGATTCCTTCGTTCATATAGTTACAGTTATTTACATCTGTCTTCTGCTGATAATTCGGGTGTACTGCATGTGCATTATCACAGCTCAGCATAAAACTTCCGGCAACTGCACGATAGAAATCTTCCTCATCCTTTCCCAGTGCCTTGTTAATTCGCCAAAGCACATCCGACAACAGTGTCGATGCAGCTCCCTGCTTGGTTCCTGATCCAACCTCTTCATTGTCAAAGCAGGCAAATACATTGATATTCTTTGCATTTTCTCCTGTTAGGAAACCATTCAGCGACGCAAACGCACACTGCAGATCATCCAGCTGTGGGCAGGATAAGAATTCATTCTCTCTTCCCCATATAGATGGCTCCATCCGGTTATACAGGAACAGATCCATACCATAAATCTTCTCTTCTTCTACGCCAAGCTCTTCTGCAATCAGTTTTTTCATCTCACCTGGTTCTTTTGCCGCTCCGGCAAAAACCGGAAGCATGTCTACCTGTTTGTTGATTGCACGGCCTTCATTGACTGCGCGGTCCATATGGATTGCAAGACTTGGAATCATCAGAAGATCTCTTTCTACCTTGACCAGTCTGGTCTCCATTCCACTGTCCGTCTTTACAATCACGCGCCCTGCTACCGATAACGGACGGTCAAACCAGGTAGAGCAGATCATTCCGCCATAGCCTTCTGTATTCAGAACCGTGTATTTTTTCTTCACTTCAATCTCTGCATTCTCTTTGATCTTAAAGGTCGGTGAGTCACTGTGGGACGCAGTTACATGAAAGCTGTACTCATCCAGTTGATTTCCGATTTTAAATGCAAGAATGCTGGAATGGTTGCGGGTCACATAATATTTTCCGCCTTTTTCTATTTTCCATTTTTCCGATTCTTTCAGCTCCTGAAATCCTTCTTTTGTAAGAATATCCCGGATTGATTTTACTGCATGAAAAGCAGTCGGCGAGTTCTTTATAAATGATGTGAGTTCTTTAATTGTCTGGTTCTCCATAATGTTCCTCCTGGCATTTCAGCCCTTTATTTTCCACATTTTTTTGCACGTTCACACTCGGCAAGTTTCGGCATGATAATTCCAAGTGCAGTCAGCACTACTGGTGTGATCACATTCAGTGCAAAGGTAAATGGATCTTTGTTATACATTCCCATTATACAACAGATCAGTGTCACAAATAAACACCATCCTCCGAAGAAGTATGCGATCTTCTGATTTTTCCATTCCTTCTACCGTGATATGCTCAAATACGCCATGGAATGTATGTCCGCCTGTTCCTAGATTCGGACATAGAAATCCTTTGAAGCTGAGTCTTGCACCGTCTGTCCCCACAGGCCGGTGACACGATCGGTGTAATACCAGCATGCTCAATCGCTGCTCAGGTTCTCCTTTGCACTTCTTAGTTTCATTTTATTACAAAAAATGCCAGATGTACATTGGCGAATGTCGACAGTTTATGGGTTTTTATTTTGTTCATTATTTTCTTGTTCTTTAGCAAAATAACTACAGCATAAGTTCGTGGTAAACTTCGCCGTATAGGTTTTTCCATTTGGCGAGACCATCTTCCAGGATCATGTAGCTGTGGGCGCTGTTTTCTTTTGGGATGGAAACGGAGCCTGGATTTAAGTAGAGGTTCTCGTTTCCGAATGGTTCCCAGGCCGGTACGTGGGTGTGACCGTGTAGGAGAATATCGCCTGGCTGCATTGGGATTGGGGTCATGACGTTATGATGGTGTCCGTGGGTGGCGTAAATGATCCTGTTGCCGCACGGGATCACTGCATAATCTGCCATGATTGGAAAATCCAGTACCATCTGGTCTACCTCTGTGTCACAGTTTCCGCGTACACAGAATAATTTCTCTTTGACTTCATTTAACATTTTAATTACCTTTTTGGGTTCGTATTCCAGCGGAAGATCATTTCTTGGTCCATGATACAGGATGTCGCCCAGAAGTAACAGTCTGTCCGGACATTCTTTTTTCATCGCATCCAGCATTTCCAGACAATAATATGCGGATCCGTGAATATCTGATGCAATCATTAGTTTCATAACGTTCGTCTCCTTTTCTTCTATCTTTTTAGTAAATATTTCTGTTTCTGTAAATCTTTCATAATTATAAATAGGGGGATTGCGTAGCAATGGAAATGGAGCAATCTGGTATCATCATAAATATTCTGCCGTGACAGATTTCTCACTCATTTTCATCTCAGACGGTGTACCGGCAAACAGCAGTCTTCCTCCGGCATCTCCTCCTTCTGGTCCTAATTCTACCACATAATCAGCGGATTTGATAAATTCTATGTTATGTTCGATAACAAAAATGGAATTCCCTTCATCCACCATCTGGTTCAGAAGCTTTAACAGACTCCGGACATTCTTGATATGCAATCCGTTTGTCGGCTCATCAAGAACGAAAATACGGTCTTTACTTCCGAGATAAGAAGCAAACTTCATTCGCTGCAACTCTCCGCCGGATAAAGTAGAAAGTGCCTGATTCAGGTGCAGATAAGAAAGTCCTACTTTTTCCAGAGGCTCCAGCGCTTCGCTGATCTTTGTTCCCCTGAAGAATTCCCCTGCCTGTGCAACAGTCAGATCCATCACTTCCGCAATATTCTTTCCATCTACTTCGTATTGCAGAACTTCTTTTGAATACCGAAGTCCTTTACACACATCACAGGTCGTCTCGATGTCATCCATAAATGCCATATCCGATACGATCACTCCTTTTCCCTTACATGCCGGACACTTTCCTGCGCCGTTAAAAGAAAACAAAGATGCCTTCTGACCGCACCGCTTTGCAAATATTTTCCGGATTTCATCTGCGACTCCCAGATAGGTCGCCGGAGTGGATCTGAGACTTGCACCTGCAGCGCGCTGGCTTACAAACACCACATCCTCTCCCATACTGCGGTAAAAGCTTTCCATCAGAGAACTTTTTCCGGATCCGGCAACACCAGCGATCACAACCAGATTTCCTATTGGAAATTCGATGGTAATGTCCTTCAGATTGTGAAGATGGATATGCTCCATCCGCCATATTCCTTTCGCTTCCCTTGCCTTTGCTTTTAGAGAAGTAGTAAGCCGCATCTCTTCTCCGGTCGGCGTATCACTCTTTAAAAGTTCCTTATAACTGCCTTCAAATAAAACTCTTCCACCGGCCATTCCCGGTTCCGGACCCATTTCCACAATGTGATCGGCCATCTCGATCATTTTCCGGTGATGCTCCACCAGAACAACCGTATTTCCACCATCTCTCAATTTTTCCAGTGCACGGCGCATCCGCTCAATATCATGATTATGAAGCCCTGCACTCGGTTCATCCAGAATATACAACAAATCAGAAAGCGAGGAATTCAGACATTTTGCAATCTTGCATCTCTGGATCTCTCCACCAGATAAAGTAGATAACCCTCTGTCCAGAGACAGATATCCCAGTCCGATATCTATAAGTGCAGACAGTTTGGTATGCAGTGTATCCTGAATATCTTTTGCAAGCGGATCTTCTATTTGGTCAATCCACGCACGCAGCTCGGATAATGGAAGTTTTATTACATCAGCAATATTTTTCCCGTCAATTTTGCAGGACAACACCTTCTGATTCAATCTTGCCCCATTACACTCCGGACAAACTCCATGACTGGTGATCGGATCCAATAACTCCCTGTGAAGTTTTCCTTCTTCCGAATTTAGGACACTGCGGTACATCCGATGCACAAGACCTTCGTATTTCGCAGTTTTCGGCCATCCTTCCGGTGGATTCTTAAGACGTATCTGCGGTGAATACAAAAACAGTTCCAGTTCTTCTTCGGAATAGTCTTTAATCTTCTTATTCAGATCAAACAATCCACTGTTTGCATAGCGGATCCATCTCCACTGCCCCGGCTCAAATGCCACATAATGGATCACCCCGTCATCATTCAGACATTTATCAAAATCCACCAGCTTATGCACATCCAGATCTGTCACTTCTCCAAGTCCGTTACACCGCGGGCAGCATCCCTGTGGATGATTGAATGAAAAGCTGTCCGAATAACCGACAAAAGGCTGTCCCACTCTGGAAAATAAAAGCCTCAGAAGGGTATAGGTATCCGTATAAGTTCCAACCGTCGACCGCTGATTCGGCGACGGCTTTTTCTGATTGATTACAATTGCTGCCGGTAGATTCTCAATCCGTTCTACATGCGGTCTTCCGTATTTGGGAAGATATTGCTGCACAAAACTCGGGAAAGTATCATTTAATTCCCTGCGTGACTGCGCCGCAAGAGTATCCAGAACCAGCGAAGATTTCCCGGAACCTGATACTCCGGTAAATACTGTGATCTGATGCTTTGGTATCCGGATGGATACATTTTTCAGGTTATTCTCCGTCGCATGGTGAACAATAATCTCATTTGTTTCCATATATTTATATTCCTCTGTTTTACTCTTTCTACAGTAATTTCTGTATTTCTTATTGTATCTTTATCAAAAAAGAAAGTAAATAGCAAGTTTTGGTTGACTTTAGTATGGTAGATTGATAATATAGTGACGTGACATTTTTTGAAATTATATGAGGAGAGATTATTATGAAAAAAATAACAGCACTTGCACTTACTTCAGCAATGGTATTATCCCTTGCAGCATGCGGAGGTTCATCTTCCGATACAAAAACTTCAGATGATTCAAAAAAAGCATCCAAAAGCGATGTAGAATACGTTCAGGACAAAGGAACCCTGGTAGTTGGAATCACTGATTTTGAACCAATGGATTACAAAGATGATAACGATGAATGGATTGGTTTTGATGCTGATATGGCAAAAGCATTTGCAAAAAGTCTTGGCGTTGATGCTGAATTTGTCGAGATCGACTGGGACAATAAAGTCATGGAGCTGGATGGAAAAACCATCGACTGCGTATGGAATGGTATGACACTTACTGATGAAGTAACCAGCGCAATGGCATGCACCTCCGCTTACTGTAACAATGCGCAGGTAGTGGTTGTTCCTTCTGATAAAGCAGACAAATATCAGGACAAAGACAGTCTGAAGGATCTTTCTTTTGCAGTTGAATCCGGAAGTGCCGGAGAAGAAGCTGTAAGCGGAGAAGGATATGACTACACTGCGGTTTCTTCACAGTCTGATGCCCTGATGGAAGTTGCAGCCGGAACCTCTGATGCAGCAGTCATCGACCTTCTGATGGCCGGTGCCATGGTCGGAAAAGGTACCGGATACGAAAATCTGACTCATACCGTTGAGCTTACTACCGAAAAATATGGTGTTGGATTCCGCAAAGGTTCCGACCTTGCAGATAAACTGAACGAATTCTTCAAGACAAGCTACAATGATGGTTCTATGAAGAAATGCGCTGAAACCTATGGGGTTCAGGATGCCATCATTGAGCAGAAATAATATTTAAGGCAGGAACTTTTTATGGATCTAATTATGAAACAAATGCCGGTCGTAGTGTCCGCACTGAATGTCGGCTTTTTACAAACTTTAAAATTATTTATTGTGACGCTGGTCGGTGCCCTTCCTCTCGGACTGGTCATTGCCTTTGGCTCCATGTCTCATTTCAAGCCTCTTAGCTGGCTTGCGAGACTGATCGTCTGGGTGATCCGTGGTACCCCGCTGATGATCCAGCTTCTGATCATCTACTATTTCCCCGGGCTGGTCTTACATAACCCGATCTGGGGTGGTGGTGAAACAGGGCGCTTCCTTGCAGCAGCCGTATCTTTTATCATCAATTACGCCTGCTATTTTTCAGAAATCTACCGCGGTGGAATCCAGGGTGTTCCGGAAGGTCAGAAAGAAGCCGGTCTTGTACTTGGCATGACAAAGCATCAGATCTTTTTCAAGATCACACTCCTTCAGATGATCAAACACATTGTACCACCGATGTCAAATGAGATCATCACCCTGGTAAAAGATACTTCTCTTGCACGTATTATCGCGCTGCAGGAGATCATCTGGGCAGGACAGGCATTTATGAAAGGCTCACATGGCATCTCCGGTGCTATCTGGCCGCTGTTCTTTACCGCTGTTTATTATCTTATTTTCAATGGTATCCTGACCGTTCTTCTCGGACGCCTTGAAAAGAAACTGGAATATTTCAGATAAGGAGAATTCATATTTATGCCAATCTTAGAAGTAGAACATATCAGTAAATCTTTTAATAAAACTCCTGTCTTAAAAGACGTTGGATTTAACCTGGAAAAAGGACAGGCTGTTTCCATCATCGGATCTTCCGGAAGTGGAAAGACAACGCTTCTCCGCTGCCTGAACTTTCTGGAACATCCGGATAACGGAATTATCCGGGTAAATGGCGAAACACTTTTTAATGCCTCTGTCCCGGCAACCACTCAGGAATCCGTGATCCGTAAAAAACGACTGCATTTTGGTCTGGTGTTCCAGAACTTTAATCTGTTTCCGCAGTATACCGCTCTGGAAAATGTAATGCTTGCCAAAAAGCTTCTCGCCGCAGAGCAGCCGGATTTTAAAGAAAGAAAACGTGAAATCCTGACCGCCATCGAGGTACAGGCAAAGGTTCTTCTGACACAGATGGGGTTGGATAACCGGATGGACAATTATCCGCATCAGCTTTCCGGCGGACAATGCCAGCGAGTTGCTATTGCAAGGGCACTTGCCCTGCAACCGGACATCCTCTGTTTTGATGAACCGACTTCTGCACTGGATCCGGAACTGACCGGAGAAGTATTAAAAGTTATCCGCGAGCTTGCCGACCAGAATACGACGATGATCATTGTAACCCATGAGATGGCATTTGCACGCGACGTTGCCGATCATGTGATCTTTATGGACGACGGACGCATCGTTGAACAGGGTGATCCGCGTCAGGTGTTTGAAAATCCAAGTGAAGAGAGAACAAAACAGTTTCTTTCGCGGTTTCATGAAGGATAAGCTGTTAAATGAAGAAGAGGACTTGTAAGGTTTTAGTCTTACAAGTCCTCTTGAAATTTTATCTATTACATTTTTCCATATATTCTTTCACTGCATGAAGGTCTCCTAGCTCTTCATAGTCTGGGAATTTTCCAGTACTGTGCTCTGAATATGTTAAATGAAAAACATAATAGGTGTCTTCTCCTTTTTCATTTCCTGTCAGATATAAAACCTTATTGCCCGATTCACATTTTGCAACCGCCCAGACTCTTTTATTGTATAAAAAATGGTTTTTACCAATTTCTTTTTTTAATTCATCAATAAAAATACCTCTTCCGGATTGGGTTAATGGAATCAAACGCCAATTAAATTTTTCTCCATATTCATCAGATAAGTTATAAAATACTTCTTCCAGTGTCAATTTTAGCCTCTCCTTAACCATAAATTATTTTTCCGCATAAGGACATTTTTCCATTTGTGGATAGCATTCTTTCGCAAACTTTTTGTTATCCCAATGGCATGGTTTTTGAGCTGTTGTCGCAAGACTATAACTGCATTGTCTGCAACTCCAGGATAAATCTTCACCTTTAATCGCCAGATCCATTATACCTCCACATTCTGGACAAATGTCTGTTTGAGGTGTCTTATAAAGACCGCATTCACTACATCTGTTTATTGTCTTTTTGTTCTTTTCCATCCTTTTAAATGCCTCTCTGATTTTGAAATTATTATACCATCAAATTATAGTAAATTTAATCCTGCAACATAATTTTTCTCAATCTAAAGGACGCATGAAAAAACTTTTGTTTTTTCACACGCCCTTACTTTGTTATTTGCAGACTATTTTTTTAACTTCTCAATCACACATTCATTCTTCATCCAATGCCCATAATGATTCCAATAATTTTCTCGAATCTTCTACTGATTCTGCCACTCCATACCAGTTCATCGTACTGATTGCATTTACATATTCTTGCGAAACTTCTTTATTCGGAATTCTGACAGTTTCATTTACGCTGTCATATGTCAGATATCCCAAATGCCCCAACAATGTTAATACATCATTCTTCGTAGCAAATGTTGTCATATCATTGCTGAACGTTCCAATATTAACCGATACCCCTTCTCCGGCAAGCATTCTAATTACCGAATCTTTCAATCCATCCATATCCATTTGAATATAGATTTTTAACGCTTCATATGTTTCCGTCTGGTTCCAGTAAGTTCCAAACTTATGGCGCATCATAGCCTCCACTACAGATTTCGGATTATATATAGAGCAAATTTCATTTCCCATCTGACGATGTACCATCAAATGATATCCATCATACCATTTTTTTGCCTCATCAAAGTTCATTTCATATTTTTCACATAATTCCGATGTTTCCTGCTCTGTGAATCCGAAATATTCAGCCAGATCACCCGGATCTGTCATAGAATATTCTGTAAACATATTTAGTGCTGAATGTGAACCATATTTTTTAATAGGCAAAATACCTGTCATATATGCCAGCGCAACATAATCTTTATCTTTCAGCCATACCCGGAGAAAATCCAGATATTTTTTCTGTGCATTACAGTCTTGCTGAAATTCACGGAACAGGCAATCCCATTCATCAATCAAAATGACAAACGAACATTTTGTCTTGCTGTAAGTTTCCCGGGTTCAGATAACTGCTCATGCAATTTCCTCCTGTCACAACTTTTATAATATCCATTATACTTGATTTCATTGTTAATCACAAGGAAAGTACGTGCATTTTTACCGAACTCCCATTTTCATTGACTTTCCCTCTGCCGCACCTTATACTTAAAAGTAATGACTTAAGAAACGAGGGAAATATTCTATGTCAAAATCTTCAGCCAAACTGATGACCGAAGGCTCCATCTGGAAGCGTATCGTTGCTTTTGCGATTCCGCTTTTCTGGGGAAACCTTTTTCAGCAGCTATATAACACCGCCGACTCTCTGATCGTTGGAAATTTTCTTGGAAGCTCTGCGCTTGCCGCGGTCAGCTCTTCCGGTAATCTGATCTTTCTTATGGTCGGTCTTTTTAATGGAATCGCCATCGGATCCGGTGTCATCGTCGCCAAATATTACGGTGCCAGAGACATTCCAAATCTGCAGAAATCCATCCATACAACCGTTGGCTTCGGACTGATCTGCGGCGTGATCCTTACCATTGTCGGTATCATTGCCGCACCACAGATCCTGGTACTTATGGGAACACCGGAGGCGGTACTTCCAAATTCGATTACTTATTTCCGGATCTACTTTACCGGCTCACTTGCCTTTGTCATGTACAACTTCTTTGTCGGCATTCTGCAGTCCGTCGGTGACAGTACCCATCCTCTGATCTACTTAATCGTTTCTTCGGTAACGAATATCATTCTTGACCTTGTACTGATCGCAGGTCTTGGATTTGGTGTAGGTGCTGCCGCTTTTGCAACTGTCATTTCACAGTTTTTAAGTGCTATCCTCTGTATGGTGCAGTTGCTTCGCAGTCCTGAGGAGTTTCGGCTTCATCTGAACCGGATCAATCTGGATTCCTATATGCTCCGCCAGATCATTTCTTATGGTCTGCCCGCAGGACTCCAGAACTCGATCATTTCTCTGGCAAATGTATTCGTCCAGGCAAATATCAACCAGTTTGGGGAAATGGCGGTTGCCGGATGTGGTTCTTATATGAAGATCCAGGGATTTGGATTCCTTCCGATCACCTGTTTTGCACTGGCACTTACTACTTTTATCAGTCAGAATCTGGGAGCAAAAGAATATGAGCGTGCTAAAAAGGGCGCTGTATTCGGTGTGATCTGTTCCCTTACGATCTCTGAGCTGATCGGTATCTGCGTGCATTTTACCGCTCCACAGCTTCTGTCTGCTTTCAGTTCCACCGCAGAGGTTATCCGCTACGGAGCCATGCAGGCTCATACGGATACCTTTTTCTACTTCCTGCTTGCTTTTTCACACTGTATGGCAGGAATCATGCGCGGAGCCGGTAAATCCACAGTCCCGATGTATGTTATGCTGGTATGCTGGTGTCTGATCCGCGTTTCTTATATCGTGATCATTTTAAAATTCATCCCGTCCATTCAGATGATCTTCTGGGCTTACCCGATGACTTGGGCGCTCAGTTCCATTGCTTTTCTGATTTATTTCCTAAAGTCAGACTGGATACACGGACTGGAAAGATAAATTCCACAAATTTATACTTGACTCATCGTATACAAAAAACCATTACAGGATCTGATGAAATCACATCTCTCCTGCAATGGTTTTCTTTTATCCTAACCCACATACAGTTTCTCACTGCTGTATCCGTTTTATTTCCATTATTCATCCATTCATATTTCCGTTTCGTCAAGAATGCGGAAATGTTTCCTGTCTACTTCGATCAGCCTATCTTTCTGCATCTTCCCAAGCTCATTTGACATCGCGGACCTGTCTACATTCAGATAATCTGCAAGCTGCTGCCGGTTGAACGGGATATCAAATTCTTTCTTCCCGTTTTCCATAGCCTGATAAGACAAATACGACAGCAGTCTTCCCCGGATCGATTTTGATGAAATATGAAAAATCCGTTTCGACAGACGGAGATTCTTCTCTGCGGAAAGCTTCAGCAGATTTTCAATTAACGTATGATGAAACACACACGAATCGGAACAGACTTTCAGTATCCTTCCCACATCAAGAAACAAAATTCTTGCCTCTTCTGCCGCAACTACATTGACCATCAGCTTCTGCCCAGGAATCGCTGCATATGTTTCTGCAAAAATCTCGCCTCTTCCAGCCCGGTCCAAAATGCTGTGATTCCCCCAGATATCATCATTCTCAATGAACACGCTGCCAGCAAGAACCACGCCCATCGAAGTAACCTCATCCCCGGCATGGTAAATGATTTCATCTTTTTTATAAGTCTTTTCTACCGGATTCAGACAGTTCAGCATCTGTCTGGCGTCCTCCTTCGTGACGCCCCGGAAAATTGCTGCCTCCTCAAATATGCCCATTTTCTGCTACTCCTCAATTCTCAATGCATTTCTGTCCGCTTTTTAACCAAATCAAACAGCAATACAAATTACGAATATCCACCTGACTTTATTTCCCAAAGTTATTTTTTTCGTTTCTTTCTCTGATATATTCTGCGTAGTCCATCCTCTGTCTCCTTTTGCAATCTTGTTTTTATAGCCTTTTCGTCTTAGTATGTGCCCGGATTGCTCCATTACTATACCATTCATGCTTTTGGCACTTACACCATCTTACTATATTTTTGCAGAATCGGCAAATCTGTTCTGTTTATCTCTGCCGGATAAAACAACATTCTCTATAAACATTTATTCAATAAGATTTTTAAACTCAATCGTTTCCAACCTATACAAAAACCGGAGAACAAGATTTTTCAAAGTTGTACATGACTTGAACAATCCCGTTCTCCGGTTAATATCTTATGATTTCCTGTTCCCTGACATAACCTCACATTTGTCAGATTCTGCGTCTATTCTATAAACATCGCATCCCCAAAGCTGAAGAATCGATATCTCTCTTTAACTGCTTCTTCATATGCCGCAAGCACATGCTCTCTTCCGGCAAGCGCACTTACCAGCATGATCAGCGTTGACTCTGGTAAATGGAAGTTCGTGATCAGGCAGTCCAGTACCTTGAATTTATAGCCCGGATAGATGAAAATCTCTGTCCATCCACTGCACTCTTTTAACTTTCCGTTTTCATCAGCCGCAGATTCTATGGTCCGGCAGCTTGTCGTTCCGACGCAGATCACCCGGTGTCCGCTCTCTTTTGCACGGTTGATCTTTTCTGCCTCAGATGCCTCGATCCGGTAGAATTCCGAATGCATATGGTGATCCAGAATATCATCCGCTTTTACCGGACGGAAAGTTCCAAGTCCGACATGAAGCGTTACATGCGCAATCTCCACACCTTCTGCTTTGATTTCTTCCAGAAGCTCCGGTGTAAAATGCAGTCCTGCCGTCGGAGCAGCCGCAGATCCGGAATGCTTTGCATACACGGTCTGGTAACGATTCTTGTCCTCCAGCTGGTGGGTGATGTAAGGCGGAAGCGGCATCTGTCCAAGCTGATCCAGAATCTCTTCAAAGATTCCTTCGTATTCAAAATGGATCAGACGGTTTCCTTCCTCTACAACCTCCAGAACTTCCCCTTTCAGAAGACCGTCCCCGAAGCTGACTCTTGCTCCGGGTTTCATCTTCTTTCCTGGTTTTACAAGTGTTTCCCAGACATCATTTCCTTTTCGTTTCAAAAGAAGAACTTCGACTTTTCCGCCGGTTCCTTCTTTTTCACCGATCAGTCTTGCCGGGATAACCTTGGTATCATTGATCACAAGGCAGTCTCCCGGTTTGAGATAATCTTTGATCTCACGGAAAATATGATGACTGGTTGCACCGGTTTTTTTATCAAGAACAAGCAGTCTGGAACTGGATCTGTCTTCAAGCGGATCCTGCGCGATCAGCTCTTCCGGTAAATCAAAATAAAAATCCTGTCGTTTCATTCTTTTGACCTCTTTTCGCCTACTTACGAAGCTCGATACCCATTTCCTCCAGTGCCTTTAAGATACGGTTCATAGCAGCTGAAATGTCAGCTTCTTCCAGAGTCTTATCTTTTGCACGGAATGTGATAGAGTAAGCAACAGACTTGAAGCCTGCCTTGATCTGAGCGCCTTCATAGATATCGAACAGCTTATAGCTTTCCAGATAAGCGCCACCCTTGTTCTCGATCACTTCTTCAACCTGTCCTACCAGGATGGATTTTGGCATTACCATACTGATATCACGGCTGACTGCCGGGTATTTTGCAATTCCTTCGTATTTTCTGTCAAATGTTGCAAGCTCTATGATCTGTGGCATATCGATGACAGCAACGTATGCTCTTTCACCGATTCCATAGATATCAGCAACTTCCGGATGAACCTCACCCATGTATCCGACAACCTTTCCATCGTAAACGATGTTTGCCTGACGTCCCGGATGAAGGAAGTTCTTTCCTGCATTTGGATCATAAGTTTCTTTCTTATGAAGTCCGACTTTTTCAAAGAACTCTTCTACAACACCTTTCATACTGAAGAAGTCTCCATCTCCGTACATTCCAAGTGTAAACTGCATTCTTTCGTCCGGCAGTTCTGTCAATGGAAGTGCCTTTGGAAGATAAATATTTCCAAGCTCGTACAGACGGACATTTTTATTTCTTCTGTTGTAGTTTGTTGCAAGAGATGTCAGCATACCATTCAGAGATGTTGTACGCATGACACTGTAATCTTCTCCAAGCGGGTTCATGATTTGGATTGCCTGACGCATCGGATCATCCTTGTCGAGGAGGAGCTTGTCAAATACCTTCGGGCTTTCAAATGAATAAGTCATTCCCTGGCTGAATCCACAGAATTCTGCAATATTTCTTGCTACTTCTTCCACACGAAGCTTGAAAGAAAGCTTACCAGTTGTAGCTTCACCTGTAGGCAATGTAGTCGGGATATTATCATATCCGTAGAATCTTGCTACTTCTTCCGCAAGATCGGCGATACGGAATAAGTCATGACGGAAGGTTGGTGCGATCACTTCTTTTGCTTCTGCATCATATTCCAGGTCGATCTTTTCAAAATATTTGATCATATCTTCTTCCGGAATGTCTGTTCCGAGAAGTGCATTGATCTTGTCGGCATCAAATGGTACACGTACAGGTTCTTTTTTCTTGCTGTATACATCAACCATTCCTCCGACAACTTCACCGGCTCCCATTTCTTCGATCAGCTGGCAGGCACGGTTGATTGCATCCTCTGCATTATTCGGATCCAGTCCCTTTTCAAATTTACCGGATGCATCGGTACGAAGTCCGACTTTCTTGCTGGATTTACGGATGTTGGTTCCATCGAAGCATGCAGCTTCAAATAACATGGTCTGTACATTGTCAGTGATCATGGAATTTTCGCCACCCATGATTCCGGCAATACCTACCGCTTTTTCGCCATCACAGATCATCAGAACAGAATCATCCATTTCTCTTTCCTGACCATCCAGTGTTACGAATTTTTCTCCTTTATGGGCATTGCGGACGATGATCTGATGACCTGCGATGGTATCCAGATCATAAGCATGCATTGGCTGTCCGTATTCTTCCATTACATAGTTTGTGATATCAACAAGGTTATTGATCGGACGAATTCCTACGGAAGAAAGTCTTCTCTGCATCCATTTCGGTGAAGGTCCGATCTTGATATTTTTTACGACTCTTGCACAGTAACGTGGGCAAAGGTCTGTATTTTCTACTTTTACTTTGATGTAATCATTGACATCTTCATCATTTCCGGTTGGTGTTACAACCGGTGGCTTGAATTCTTTGTGGAATGTAGCTGCAACTTCTCTTGCGATGCCAACCACGCTGAAGCAGTCTACACGGTTGGAGGTGATCTCGTATTCAAATACGACATCATCCAGTCCGAGTGCCTTTACTGCACTTTCTCCGACAACTGCGTCATCATCAAAAATGTAGATTCCATATTCCGGTGCTTCCGGGTACATATTTCTGTCTGAACCAAGTTCTTCGATGGAACACATCATTCCGTAGCTGTCGACTCCACGAAGTTTTCCTTTTTTGATCTTGATTCCGCCTTCTACTCTCTGTCCAGGCTCATGTCCGCCCGCAACGCGTCCGCCATCCAGAACAACCGGTACCTTGTCTCCTTCTTTTACGTTCGGAGCACCTGTAACAATCTGTACGGTCTCTGTTCCTACATTTACCTGACAGATGATCAGTTTATCTGCGTCCGGATGTTTCTCAATTTTCTCAATCTGTCCTACTACGATCTTATCCAGATCAGCATCCAGCTTTGTAAAACCTTCTACCTTTGTTCCGGAAAGAGTCATTGCATCTGTATATTCCTGCGCTGTTACGTCAAGTTCCGGAACATACGCTTTAATCCATGATAATGAAGTATCCATTTTATATCTCCTTCTGATTTGTTTATAAATTTCCCTTATTCAGACTCCAAAATCCAGCAGCTCTCCGCGCTGCTCTTTGATTTTGTCATACCGTTCGCACATGAAAGTAAATACTCGCTTCGCTCGTGCTTCCTTTCATTGTGTGCTCACTAGAATTGCTTTAAGAATCTGATATCGTTCTCGTAGAGGAGGCGCATGTCGTCGATCTCGTATTTGAGAAGGGCGATCCTTTCAAGTCCTACTCCGAATGCAAATCCAGTGTATTCTTCCGGATCGATTCCGCACATTTCGAGTACGTGTGGATGAACCATACCACAGCCGAGGATTTCAATCCATCCTGATCCTTTACAGAAACGGCAGCCTTTTCCGCCACACTTGAAGCATGATACGTCTACTTCTGCACTTGGCTCTGTGAATGGGAAATGATGCGGACGGAATTTTGTCTTGGTATCCGGTCCGAAAAGTTCTTTTGCAAATACTTCCAGAGTTCCCTTTAAGTCAGCAAAGGAAATATTTTTATCGATTACCAGTCCTTCGATCTGATGGAAGGATGGTGAATGGGTTGCATCCACTTCGTCAGAACGGAATACTCGTCCCGGTGCGATCATACGGATCGGGAGCTTGCCCTGTTCCATCACACGTGCCTGAACCGGTGATGTCTGGGTACGAAGCACGATGTCTTTGTTGATATAGAATGTATCCTGTTCATCTTTTGCCGGATGATCTGCAGGAATATTCAGTTTTTCAAAGTTGTAAAGGTCATATTCTACTTCCGGTCCTTCCACAACTTCGTATCCCATACCGATGAAGATACGCTCTACTTCTTCCAGAGCGATCGTATTCGGATGGCGATGGCCTACTGTATTTTTCTTGGAAGGAAGTGTTACGTCAATAACTTCCTGTTTTAATTTTTCTTCACGGATTGCAGCATCCATTTTCTTCTTTGTCTCATCAAGAAGTTCTTCGATAGCAGCTCTTGTCTCATTCACAAGCTGTCCTACCTTCGGACGTTCTTCCGGAGCTACATCTTTCATTCCTTTTAATACGGCTGTCAGTTCTCCTTTTTTACCAAGGAATTTGACACGTACATCATTTAATTTCTCCGGTACATCAGAAGCCTGGATCTGCTTAATGGCTTCCTGTTTGATGCTCTCAAGTCTTTCTTTCATGATATCCTCCTTAAAACTTGTTTTGGCTATTCATTTGCGACTATAACAGGAATTAAAATTTCCTGTGGAAGAAAAAAGAATGTGCCTTGGCACATTCTGGCACCTACGGCGATCGCTTGTGACATCTTCCTTATACGCCGCAGTGCACATCCTCGCGGAGCGTTTTTATATATTAGGAAAGAACACTTTCCTAATATATAAAAAAATCGCCCCTAAAAAGGGACGAGATAAATCGCGGTACCACCCTGTTTCCTGCTATTTGAATAACAGGCACTCGGACTGCGTAACGTGCAGGGACGTCGTTTTCTACTTTATTTTCAAAAACGCAGCTCACGTGGGAAATTCGTTTCCTGCCTGAACCGGGGAGAACTTACAGCCGGGGATTCTCCTTCTCTGTCGGAAAACAGTTCACTACTTACACGGTCATTGCTTTTATGATATGTCATATACTTAATTATTGTAACATATGATTTTTTTATGTCAAGCGGTTTTATCTGATAGATTCACCGTTTATCTACGCAAAATCATATTCCGGAACCTGGATGCTGCTTTTTGCAGAACTAATCCTTTTCCAGGATATCCCGCTTTGCATCTACCCAGATACAGTTAATAAGCCCTCCCAGCAGCATCACATACATACAGAAATACAGCCACAGCATCACAAGAATGATCGCCGTCATACTTCCGTACAGACCGGAAAATCCTTTGAAGATTGTCAGATACATTGAAAAAACAAACGAGATCACCAGCCATCCCAGAGAGCAGAAAATAGATCCCAGAATCAGATCCCTGAACGGAAGCTTCCGGTTCGGCAAAAAGTGATATACCAGAAGTGAAATTCCAGTCATAGCAACAAATGAAATCACCGTTCTCAAACGCATGATCATATCCGTCGTCTCCGCAAGAAACGGAATCTTGTGATATATAAAAATACTGATATTGTTACCAAACACAGAAAGTACCAGAGCCATCACGATCGCTGCAATGAACAGGATCGTATAGATGGATGCCCGGATTCTTAAAAATACATAATTTCGTGTTTCACGAAGCTCATATGCACAGTTCAGTCCGGTACTAACTGCAAGTACTCCTTTGCCTGCTGACCACAGTGCTACGATTGCAGTGATTGGAATGACCGTCTTCGACTGGTTATATACTTCATTTACAATGCCAACCATAAAATCCTGCATATTTGTCTCCGGAAACAAATTTACCACTGCAGTCATAACATCTGCTTTTGTCACCGGAGTATATTGTATGATAGCAAGAAGCAGCAAAATAATCGGGATCATACTCAGCACAAAAAAATAAGCAGACTGGGCCGCGTATGCTCCCACATGCTTTTGTGACACCTGCCCTGTAATTTCCCGAATCTTGTTTATCGTTTTCATCATATAATAACTCCATTTATCTTATCGGCAGTTTCATTTTTCAAAATAGTTTATCACATTTTCGCTTCTTTGAAAACCCAAAAAAACAGTTGCTCTCGCAACTGTCCTTTATCTTTTGTAGTCCCCCGAAATGCCGTTTTCCGTTTTTTGACTCCTAGCACTCCGCTAGGTGGGCGACCGCATCTGCTTTTCTGCCTTCCCCTGCGCAATGAGGGCCTGACATATTACAGAGATATAAGAATCCCGTTTAAAGTATTGTAGGTTCAAAAATACGGAAGTCTCGAACATTCCAGGTTTTCTAAAGCCTATTATAGACCATCAGCCGTGTTTTTTCAACTGTTAATCGTTGAAGATATTTACTTTTTTTACCAGAAATTAAAATACGTTTAACGTACCCATTTCCCGCTTTTTCCACCGGACTTTTCAAGCAGATGGATTTCTCTGATCTCCATTCCCCGGTCAACCGCCTTGCACATATCATAGATTGTAAGAAGAGCGGTATTTACCCCGGTCAGTGCTTCCATTTCCACACCGGTCCTGCCGGTACATGCCGTGTGGCAGATTGCCCGGATCCCATGCTCTTCTTCCAGATATTCAAAATCAATCTCGACTTTGGTAAGGTTTAACAGATGGCACAGCGGAATCAGTTCTGCTGTCTTTTTTGCACCCATGATCCCGGCAATTCTTGCTACGCCAAGAACATCTCCTTTTTTCATGCTGCCTTCCTTTACTTTCTGAAAACATTCTTCCGACATGCGGATCACCCCTGATGCAAGTGCTTCTCTTTTTGTCTCAGCCTTTTCCCCCACATCTACCATCACTGCATTACCATCTTCGTTAAAATGTGTAAATCCACTCATGATTTTTAACCTCTTTATTTTCTGGCACATTCGCCTTCTGTTCCCCGGAGGATTCCAAGCCCATGTCCAAGTTCAGGAAGCAGAAACTCCAGTGCTTCCTGTACTGCTTTGGGACTTCCCGGGAGATTGATGATCAGCGTTTTTTTTCGGATACCTGATACAGCTCTGCTGAACATAGCACGCTTTGTGATCGTCATCGAATAATTCCGGATTGCCTCTGCTATTCCGTTTGCCATCCGGTCACAGACATTTACCGTCGCCTCCGGTGTCCGGTCCCGCTCGGAGAATCCTGTTCCTCCGGTGGTGAAGATCACATTAAGCTGTCTCTGATCAGCCAGTCTGATCAGCTCTTTTTCCAATTTTTTCTGCTCATCCGGTAATAAAATCGTTTCTTTAATATCATATCCGGCATCTTTCAACATTTCGACAATCATGGGTCCGCTTTTGTCTTCTCGTTCTCCGGCAGAGCCTTTATCACTTAAAGTAATAACTGCCGCTGAAAATGGACGGTCACTTTTCACCTGTTCCATGACAACTTCATCTCCTACCTTGATATGACCTCCGGTGACGACTTCTGCAAAAACGCCCTCTCTTGGCATAATGCAGTCACCCATTCTCTTATAAATCTGACAATGACTGTGGCATTCTTTTCCAATCTGTGTCATCTCAAGTACCACATCTCCGATATGAAATCTTGTTCCAACCGGAAGCGCGCGAAAATCAAATCCCTCCACGATCAGATTTTCACCAAATGCACCATACGCAACTTCTGCCCCTTTTGCACGAAATTCCTGAATCTTTTCATCGGAAAGCAGACTGATCTGACGATGCCATTTTCCACCGTGCGCATCTCCTTCAATCCCCCAGTCCATTTTGACCATGGCTTCACGAACCTCATGTTTTTCGGTTCCTCTCTTTTCACTGATGCAGATTCCCTTCAGTCTTCCCATTTTTATGTTTATCCTCCGATCTGTGACATATTTTTCTGTTCTGTAATAAAATTCTGCTCCTCAAAATGATGCATCTTCGGTTTTCCACGGATCGCCTGTTCGAGACATTTCCGGATTTCTTCTCCGATCCGTGTCTTGCTGCCTCAAAAACGGAGATAGTATCTGCATAGCACAGACACGCTTTTAACTTTCCGGTTGATGTCATCCGGATCCGGTTACATCTGTCACAGAATTTTCCATGCAATGCACTGATCAGACCGATTTTCCCCTGGAAACCAGGCAGTTGATAATACACAGCAGGTCCGTTCCCAAACCGTCCCTCTAACGGATAAAACTCTCCTTCTATCCCATAAGCTTCTTTCAGTTTTCCAAGCACCCAGGCACCGGAAATTCCATTCTCTGCTCTTCCCTGTCCAATCGGCATCAATTCAATAAAACGGACATCCAGCTTGTTCTTTTTCGCCAACTCTGCCAGACTTTTCCATTCCTCATCATTGACTCCTTTTTGCAGGACCGTGTTGATCTTTACCCGGATCTCGCTTTTTTCTGCCATGAAAATGGATTTTCTGACTCTTTCCAGTTCATCTGCCCCGGTAATCTCCTGATATTTTTCCGGAATCAGTGTATCCAGACTGATATTCACCGCATCCAGCCCCGCTGCAAGAAGATCTTCCAGATTCTCACCCAGAAGAACCCCATTTGTCGTCATTGTTACTTCTTCTGTGCCCGGAATCTGCCGGATCATCCGGATCAGATCTGCACATCCTTTTCTGACCAGAGGCTCCCCTCCGGTAATCTTAAACCTGGTAATCCCGATCCGGACAGCCTCCCTGCAGATTCGTTCAATCTCCTCATAAGTCAGGATTTCTGACATAGGAATCCACTTTGCCCCATCCGGCATGCAGTACCTGCATCGCAGATTACAGCGGTCTGTGATTGAAATTCTCATATATTCAATTGTTCGCCCATAAGAATCTCTCACAGCCTTTTCCATCCTTTCTTAATTCCAGAGTGGTTCCAGTAACACCTCGATCGTACCGCCGCAGACCATGCCTTCTTCCTCCGCATCATCTCCGGTCATATCCACATATTCTGTCTTTAGTCCTGTATTATTTTCATGCATCATGACTCTCGCTTTTCTTAAAACCTCTGCCTCCATACAGCCGCCTCCGATGGTTCCAACACAGTTGCCGTCTTCCAGGATCAGCATCTTGGATCCCACATTTCTTGGTGCAGAACCCTTTCTTGTAATGATCGTTGCAAGCATCTTCTTTCCCGGATGAGCGATATCCAGGATTGCTTCCAGCAAGTCTTCCGGATAACCGCAGACTCTCTTGTTCTGATTCTTTACTTCGATGATTTCCGCCATGATCGCCACACCGATCTCCTCCGGTGTCTCAGCACCGATGTTCAGACCAATCGGACTTTTTATCTCGCCGATTACTTCCTGGCTGCATCCTTTTTCAATCAGATTCTGCTTTACCATCGCACTTCTTCGCCGGCTTCCGATCATTCCGATATAAGCATGTTCCTTCCCAGCGATCTTCTCCAGACAAACCTGATCATATCTGTGACCTCTGGTCAGTACAACAAAATACGTATCCTTGTCTCCTTCGATCTGATCCAAGGCATCTTCAAACGGCTGGCAGATTACTTCCGTTGCCCCCGCATTTCTGGCATGATCGGCAAACTGCGGACGATCTTCAAGAACCGTGACCTTCCATCCAAGCATAATCCCGATTTTGATCACCGGCACCGATACGTGACCACCGCCACAAATGACCAGATGCTCCTGCCCTCCAATTATATCACAAAACACCTGCTGCTCTCTGATTTCATAAAGTCCGCACTTTTTCAAGTCTCCTGCTTCTGAAAAATGTGCTGAAAAGAAACCGTTTTCTTTACTTTCCCAGATTATTTTTTTCTCTGCCAAAATTGCTTTTTCTCCGGCTGCGGATCCTTTTGCCACTGTCAAAAGAACGTAATCCCCCGGCTTTGGTAAATCTTTTAATATCTCAAATACATTTTCCATCAAATCTCATCTACCCTACTACATATTTATTCAGTCTGTCAAATGCTTCTTTTAATACGGTTCCATCCTGAAACGGATCGGAATCTTCCGGCATTTCATCTCTCGCATGACATTTTCTTTTATCCCCATCACATTTTCTCTGCCATGCAATACTTTTATTGTAACAAATTTTTCCGCCAAATGAAATAAGAAGGTGCAGCTCTTTTTGTCTGCACCTTCCCTTTTCCTTTATTTTGTGATCTGATTTTAAAAATACTTTGCATTCAGCTTTTTGACTGTCCATGCAAACCATACCAGTACTGCAAGTACCAGCACTAACATCACCCAGAATAATTTTCCTGTACTCTGCACATAAGTATTATACAGATCTTCTGCGCCGTACAAGATCAGCACTACCGCAAGCACAAGAAGCTTCGGTCCTGCTGCTGCCCTGTATGCTTCCTTATCCTTACACTTCTTTATATTCGTATCTTTTGGTACAAGAATTGATGTATTGATGATTCCTTTGAATTTAAGTTGAAACCATGCATACAGGCTATACAATCCCGCCCCAATACCAATGATCCCGAAAATTCCTTCCATTCCGTTCATTCTTTTGCCTTCTCCTGTCTATTTTACGCCAAGAATATTCTTAACAGTCTGCTCCATCTGATCCACATCACATTCCGTATTGTGACGGATCTCGGCATTCATGATCTCTTTGATGGCATTCGGAAGCTCTGTACCGGATACTTTCTGAAGCTCCTCGATCAGTTTGAAATCATCCTGTCCTTTATACTTCGAATCGATCGCTGACATAACGCTTCCTGCAAATTTGTATGGACTTGCTGTGGATGCGATTACTGTCTTTCTGTCATCTTTACTGTCTTCTCTGTAAGCTTTATACACCGTTGCAGCTACCGCCGTATGGGTATCCATTACATAACCGGTATCTTCGTATATATCATGGATTGTCTTTGCGACCTGCTCTTCTGTCGCATATCCTGCCACAAAATCAGCCAGGTTTGCTTTCATCTCACCTGTAATCGCGTAACTTCCCTTTGTCTTCAGCTCAGTCATAAGATCCGTATCTTTTCTTGCATCTTCTCCTGAGATCTTGTAGATCAGACGCTCTAAGTTGCTGGAGATCAGAATATCCATAGACGGAGATGTTGTAAGAACAAATTCACGGTTACGGTCATAAGTTCCTGTCTGGAAGAAGTCATAGAGAACTTTGTTCTCATTGGATGCACAGATCAGCTTTGCAATCGGGATTCCCATATTCTTTGCGTAGTATGCAGCCAGAATATTTCCAAAGTTACCGGTCGGTACAACTACATTGATCTCTTCATCTTCCGCAATCTCTTCATTCTGAAGAAGCTTCGCATAAGCATATACATAATATACAACCTGCGGAACCAGACGTCCGATATTGATGGAGTTGGCAGATGAGAACTGGTAGCCTGCTTCATTTAACTCTTTTTCCAGCTCTTTGTTCTCGAACATTGCCTTCACACCGCTCTGTGCGTTGTCAAAGTTACCGTGGATCGCAACAACAGAAGTATTGTCTCCTTTCTGTGTTACCATCTGCAGCTCCTGTACGCGGCTGACTCCGTTCTTCGGATAGAATACGATGATCTTGGTTCCTTCTACATCTGCAAATCCTGCAAGTGCAGCTTTTCCTGTATCCCCGGATGTTGCAGTCAGAATGACGATCTCATTCTTCACCTGATTTTTCTTTGCAGAAGTAGTCAGAAGGTGCGGAAGAATGGAAAGTGCCATATCTTTGAATGCGATCGTTGCTCCGTGGAACAATTCCAGATAATAAGCATCCTCCACCTTCGCAAGCGGTGCAATCTCTTCGGTATCAAACTTACTGTCGTAAGCCTTTGCGATACAGCTCTTCAGCTCTTCTTCTGTAAAGTCTGTCAGGAATTCCTTCATAACTGTATATGCGATTTCCTGATAGGTCATCTCTTTGAGCTCACCAAGCGACACCGGAAGCTTCGGAATCGAAACCGGTACAAATAATCCGCCGTCATCTGCCAGCCCTTTTAAGATTGCCTGGGAAGCTGTTACTGTCTTTTCTGCATCTCTTGTACTCTTATAAAGTAAATTCATGGTTCTCCACCCTTCTTATTCTTTCTGATTCACTTCAGCAATCTGCTAAAGTATTTTCCTATTTAGCGATTATAGCATAAGAACCTTTCAAGTGCAATGCCATCCTTATCTGCGTTTCCACATTCGTCCCCACATCCGGCTCAGAAGAAAACACAGGAGCAGTGCCCCGGTCAGAATAACACCGATCAGAAATACCAGAATCTTTACATAAGATCCATCTCCTGTTGCAACCGTCTTTGCTTTCTCAGTTTCCTTTGGCTTTTCCGGACTTTCCGGTTTTTCCTCTTCTACCTGCTTTTCCTTTTTATAGGTTACACTCTGTCCTTCGTCCTCCAGATCTGCGTGCACTGCAACCAGCTTCTCTTCCAGATACACTTCCTCAAATACAACAACCTGTTCTCCGTTAAGCTTCGTTGCATCAAACGTAAATTCCATCTGAAGTTCTCCGGAATCTGTATCCGGGATCAGCTTTTTCTCTACTGTTACTTCTTTTCCATCCTGTAGAACCGGCTCTTTGGTCTCCTTATTCATTAGTGTGCCTTTAACTACATATTCTTTTCCAATCTCCAGATTTTTCCATTTTACCTGATCTATGACCGTTACCTGTTCTGTCCGTTTCCCGTTATGCGTTCCCGTTTCCCGGTCAGATGCTCTTGTCCCGATCTCCGGTACGGGATGTTCATCATTTGTCAGTGTCCCCAGATCAATTACTCGCATTTCCTTTGTTACTTCCACCTCAAACGCAGGAATCAGCATCCGGTCTTCATTATTTTTACAAGACAGTTCTTCCACCAGATACGTTCCATAAGGAAGCGCTCCTCTTGTATTATCCGGAGTTCCTTCCCCGAACCAGATCCCATCTTCACTTGTTTCCCCCTTATTCGTGTTGACCGTATGCAGATTCCAGTACGCACCGGTCGAAGCCTCCCCGTTTTTGTCTGTCCGGATCACATGGCTCTCCCCAGTTGCCTGCGATGTGATCCGAAATGGGATATCCGCCAGTCTTTTCAAGGTTTTATCTGCCGCTTTCACCAGCTTTAAATCCCCACGGATGAGCTTTTCCTTTATTTCCACTGGATTCCATATTTTCAGGGCTTTATAGCTTCCATTTTGCTCCGTTCCAGTCCTGATACAATGTGTAACGGTGTCCACCAGATACCCTTCCGGCGCATGCATCTCCCATACCGTAATCGTTCCAAGCGGAAGCTCGTTATTTTCAAAAAACGGATCTCCGCTGATCAGGTGCGCCTCATCCATACGGACCACACCATCCGCATCCGACTTCAGCTTCCAACTCCTGAGCGGCACCTTCACACCGATCTCATTTTGATTGTCAAAAATGCTATCAAAAAATGCCACATGAAATTCAGCTCCCGCAAGAGAAAGTCCTGCCTGCGCCTGCCCTTTCCCTGTTTCCGCATCCTGCTTCCGGATCAGAATTTCCACCTTTGTCTTTTCCGGTTCATCCTGACACTCATAGGTCACGGTCTGTCCGGCATTCACCGTGATCTGCCGTATCTTTGTGTCCAGTACATAGCCTTTCGGTGCTTTAGTCTCTTTGATGTCATAGGAACCCTCCGGCAGATTTTCTGCCTTCCCATATCCTTTCTTGTCTGTCCGGATTACGCAGACTGCCTCGGATGTCCCACTTTTACAGACGGTATACTCTGCCCCTTCCAGTGAGTAGAGCTGATTATCAGCCGTAATCTCTGACCTTGCAGAGCTCTTCATGATCTCCAGGCTTCCATTATGGGTTGTCTTAAAAAGATATATCGTTGATCTGGATTTTGCCACAAGCTGTGAAATCTGATTACCACTCGACGGGATAGATGCCGAATGCCAGAACCGGTTATCGTTGCTATTATCTCCCCAGAAAAATCCGATATGGCAGTCTGCATCTTCTTCCTCCCAGGAAACCGGCTCAAAATAGATCACATCTCCTTTTTGCGCTTTTCCGCCCGCAAGCAGTTCCTCAATGGTGTTGTAATGATAGGATTCCACGGCATTGTCTGTCATCCAATGAAACCAGTTGCTCGCATTGACCTTGCCGCCACGAAGACTTCCTTTGTCAATTCCTGACAGATCCGCTCCACATTTTTCCAGAACATAAGCGACAAACCCGGTACAGTTCATTGCCCCATTTCCACCGTAGGCTCCGTTCGGACGCATGCAGTTCTCTGCTGTCAGAGGATATCCGCTGTAAGGCGTTCCCAGATAATAACCGTCCTTTTCGTGTTTTTTTAACTCCTCAAGCACTTTTCCCGGCTCTGCTCCTAATTTTTCATCAAGTTTTACAATCGTTTCTTTCTTTGCGATTCTCTCTGCTGAGTTTGCAGATACGACAGGCATACTGCTGCCCGACAATGATACTACCGCCAGAATCACACTTAGTATTCCGGCAAAATGATTCTTCATATATTTCATAAAAGTTTCTCCTTCTGCCTTTTCAGGTCAGAAAAGAGAATATAAAAGACGAGTACCCTTACTATAAAGGAAGAGTACCCGCTTGTCAATAGTATTTTATTGTTGATCTGCCTCCAGAACGATCACACTTCTCGGTCCCACAAGAATTCTTTCCTCCGAAATCCGTACCGGATTCTGATAAATTTCCTGCTTTTTATCTCCAGTATTTGCCGCCACATGCCAACTATATCCGCCAGGAAGTTGTGGAAGTTCTACCCAGACATCTTCCCAGTATGGATTCATCAGAAGATACACACAGTCTTCTTTTGCCATTTTGTTATCATATCCGGCAAACATGACTGCCGCCGTCCGGATCTCCGGTCTGGAAAAATCCAGTTTCCACGGCACTTCACCGTGAAAGCTGATCTCCGGAAATCCAAGACTGCTCGCCCCTGCATCTCCTGTGATCGACGGATGCCGTTTCCGAAATGCCGTCATATAAGCACAAAAATCAAATACATCCTGAAACTTTTCTTTTCTTGTCCAGTCCAGCCAGGAAATCTCGTTATCCTGACAGTAGGCATTATTATTCCCGAACTGAGTATTGCCAAACTCATCACCTGCAAGGAACATCGGTGTCCCTCTGCTGCAAAGCAGGACCGCAAAAGCATTTCTCATCATCCGGTGGCGCAGTTCAACAACCATCACCTGATCAGTGTCCCCCTCTGCCCCACAGTTCCAGCTCCGGTTATCGTCACTTCCATCAAGATTTCCCCATCCATTAGCCTCATTATGCTTCTGGTTATACGAATAAAGATCATACAGGGTAAATCCATCATGGCAGGTCAGGAAATTCACAGAAGCATGTTTTCCGCGGATTCTGGTATCATAGATGTCCGGAGAACCGGCAATTCTCTGAAGCGCTGCTCCTGCTGCCCAAAGTCCCCCTTTTAAATATTCCCGCACGTCATCCCGGTATCTTCCGTTCCATTCTGACCATCTGCGGAATGCCGGAAAACTTCCGACCTGATAAAGTCCGCCGGCATCCCACGCCTCCGCGATCAGCTTTGTGTCTGCAAGCAGCGAATCATAGGCAAGATTCTTTACGAGTGGTGGATTTTCCATCGGTGACCCATCCTCATTTCTTCCCAGGATCGAGGCAAGATCAAACCGGAAGCCGTCCACCCGGTACTCTGCCACCCAGTATCGCAGACAATCCTGGATCATTTTGATCACCACCGGATGATTACAATTCACAGTATTTCCACAGCCACTGAAATTATAATATTTTCCATCGGGTGTCAACATATAATAAATCTGATTGTCAAATCCTTTAAACGAAATAAACGGTCCGCATTCATTTCCTTCTGCCGTATGGTTAAACACCACATCCAGGATTACTTCAATCTGGTTATCATGCAGTTCCCGGATCAGTTCTTTTAATTCTACTCCTTCCCGGTTGTATTCCGTTGATGCTGCATAGCTCGTATTCGGCGCAAAAAAGCTGACTGTATTATACCCCCAGTAATCAATCAGTTTCTTTCCATCAACCTCACGACTCCCCTGCAGTTCATCAAATTCAAAGATCGGCATTAGCTCCACCGCATTAATCCCCAGTGTTTTCAGATAAGGAATTTTTTCTTTGATTCCGGCAAAGGTTCCAGGATGACGGACACTTTTGTCCATCTTCGTGAATCCCCTGACATGCATCTCATAGATGATCAGTTTTTCCATCGGGATCTTATCTGGCTTTTCACTGCCCCAGAAGAAATTATTCCGGACTACTCTGGCACGATATCCCCCTGTATTTAGTGCTTTTCCCCATACACTCTGCCCAGTAACTGCCTTTGCATACGGATCCAGTAAAATATGCTTTTTATCAAACAGCAGACCTTCCTTTGGTTTCCACGGTCCGTCCAGCCTGTACGCATATTCAAATTCTTCAATATCCAGTCCGAATACCATCATGGAAAATACATCCCCGATCCGGCAGTTTTCCGGGAATGGGATCACCGCATAAGGTTCCGGTTCCTTTCTGTGAAACAGAAGAAGTTCACATGTCACAGCCCCTTTTGAATGCACTGTAAAATTAACTGCCGACTGAAATGCAGTCGCACCCTCATCACGATACAGTCCGGGACAGATTTCAAATCCATTTACATTTTCTGTCGGAACCCATCTTGGCATCATTTCTTCCAGCATTTTACCAGCTCCTTCCATGTCATGTTTTCAGTATAGCACATTTTTCCGTTTACACATCTTTCCTTTCTGTATATAATATAAAGGATTACATATTTTTTGCAGCAGACTCAAGGAGGTTTTTTATGACTGCACAGCATCTATATTATTTATTTCAGTGCTTCTTTATATATGCCTTTTTAGGCTGGTGTACAGAAGTTGCGTTTGCCGCTTTTAAAGAACGTCGTTTTGTCAACCGTGGATTCTTAAATGGCCCGATCTGTCCGGTATACGGTTTCGGCGTGGTTGCAGTCATTCATTTTCTGACACCGCTTCGTTCCAACCTGCTCCTGCTATATCTCGGAAGTGCTATTCTTGTTACTGCAATCGAATGGCTGACCGGGTTCATTCTCGAAAAGGTTTTCCATAACAAATGGTGGGATTATTCTAATATGCCGCTCAATCTGAATGGATATGTGTGCCTTTTGTTTTCTCTGATCTGGGGAGTGTTCTGTGTTTTCATCGTAGATGTATTCCATCCACTGATTGACACACTGCTCTCACACATTCCTTTCCTTGTCGGTATCATTCTTGTATGTATTCTGGTGATTGCCGGACTTGCCGATCTCTATGTAACAGCATCCGGTATCCTGAAACTCAACAAACGTCTTGAAAAAATGCAGGCCATTGCAGACGAACTTCATCAGATTTCCGACAAGCTTGGTGAATCAATCTACAAGCGTACCATTACAGCTATGGAAAAACAGGAAGAGTTCAAAGATACTGTATCTGAGAAGCAGGAAGAATTTAAATCTGCTATTTCCGAAAAACAGGAAGCAATTTCAGACACCCTTGCCGATGTTTCTGACGAAGTAAAAGAACGGATTGCTCTTCTTCACAGAAGCTACCTGGAAAATGTCAAAGCAACTTCTCATATGCAGAAGCGTATCATGAAAGCTTTCCCGAAAATGCAGAGCCGCAACTACAAAGAATCCTTTGAAGATCTTAGAAACAAACTGAAGGAAATGTCTCTCAAAAAATAACAGGCTGTAAAAAATCCATCTGATTTCTTTTAAAAAAAGAAATCAGATGGATTTTTTATCTTTAAAATTATGATGTGAGTGTCAAAAGTAAATTTTGCCACTCACTAATGTTTCCTCTTGATCTTGTCCAGATACGGAATCTCGATTGGATCGATTGCATCAAGTGGCTGTTCTTTATTGATCTTCTTTTTGCGTGTGTGCTTTTTCAGAAGTGCACCACCCCGGTTATAAAACCAGAAAGAAAAGATCAGAAGTTTATTGAATTTTCCAATTTTGTCTTTTGTCGTCTTCGTGTAATACTCCCCACCAGACTGGATCTCTCCTTTTTCCCTGATCTGCCGGATCAGATCCAGCTCTGTCTCAATCCGTACCGGAAATTCCGTATACCCCATGCCGACGCAGTCCAGCTTATGCGCATCACTTCCTCCGGTTCCCGGTTTTCCATATTTTTCAGCAAGATACTTCGCCCCTTCATTGGACTGTGGCGGCTCACATGCATTGAAAGTCTCTATAAAATCAAATTTTTCAATCAACTCCGGAGATTTCTGCCATCTTTTCGTATTCGTAAAACTCAGATACTTTTCCCCACACGGATGTGCCGGTCCACAGATTCCTCCATTGTGATGCACAAAATCAATCAGCAGTGAAAGCGGAAGCCCTCTCAGCTCCAGAAGGCGCATCTTTACTCCCTGTGGCATAATGATCAGAATGTGTCCCGCATCCAGTGTATCATACTCTATTCCTTTCAATACGACAAAATCTTTGTATTTTCTCCCTTTGATCGTATTCTTCCAGTGCCGATATCCATTATAGGTGTCATGATCTGTAACCAGCATTCCGCCAATGCCTTTAGACTGCAGCTTTTTAATAAATTCTTCAATCGGCACTTTGCTGTCAATTGATCCTTCTCTTACATGACAATGCATATCTATCTTCATATTTTCATCTCCAGATCTTATATCGTTGATACTATTTTTATTATACCTCTTTTTTTATAACGCTGCAAGAAATACCGGTTTCTTCCAGCCATTCCTGATCAGATACAAAAGAGGATGTATCACATTCTGATACATCCTCTCATCCATCTTATCTATTCTTCATCCTCGTCATCATCATCATCCAGATCGATCAGCATGGTTCTTGCCATCTCTATTTCTTCTTCTTTTGATGTTTCTTTCTTGATCGCATTTGCTCTTCGAACCTGCTTCTTGTTGATCTCACTTGACTTCATGATAAACTGGATCACGATTCCGATAAATGTAATCCCAATCGAAATGATCCACATGAAAATCACATTTTTCAGACCTGCCAGATCATAGATCATCATTCCTGCTCCAAAACCGCCTGCTAATGCCGTCGCAATAATCACAAACGGTTCAAACCAGATCATCGCAAGGATTGCGAAAATCAGTCCGACTGCTCCGCAGACTGCCAGCATGATCCAGTTTCCCGCATTTGTAATCGCAAGTACTGTGCCAGCCATTCCCAGAAAGCATACCCAGAAAGCTCCGAATTTCTTAAATACACTGTTCAGTATTGCAAAAACCAAACCCGCAACTCCGGCTGCGATCAGTACCGGAACAGCTTCCAGTCCCATAAGATATGTCACGGCAAATCCAAGCAATGCCCCTGCAACAAATCCAATCACTGCATTCCAGACACGGATCAGCTTCAAACCTAAAATTCCAATGAAAACTGATATAACAATTGATACCGCCGAAACAATCACGGCTTCTTTTCCTGCTATAAATACCGCACTGTTTCCCATGATATCCTTCAATACTATACCTATTGATTCCATCCTAATCTCTCCTCCTGTCGTACTTTCCTGTTGTTAAGTCAGACGCTTATTTTGATGAAGAGTCTGAAGATGTATCTGTATCTTCGGTCGTGCTCTTAACCGTTACGCCCTGATCAGCAAAACTGATCGTATTCCATACTTTTTTATGTACTTTAATATCCGTTTTCTTTTTCCATTTCTTACAAATTGACTGATACTGGTCACTCTTTCTCTGTGATACAATGGACTCTTTCTTGGTATCCGTTGCATCACGGTCAAGAAGGCTGACTACTTTTGCAACATAATAGCCATTGTCTGCTTCGATCACGTCTGTTACTTCGCCTTCTTTTAACTTATCAGCAGCTTTGATCAGATCTTCGTTTGGCGATGTCGTATCCGAGTCAAATGTCAGATCGGTGGCTGATGCACCTACTGCTGTTGCAAATACAGAAAAATCTTCTGCCGAAGCCGCATCTTTCTGGAAATCTTCTGCTTTCTTTTTCACTTCTGCTTTTTCGTCATCTGACATATCTGTCGATTTTCCATCACTGCCCGTTGTCTTTGTAGAGAACAGCACATACTGCATTTTCTTCTGTGCTGCTTCCTCATCGGATACATTCGTATCTACATCCGCAGTCATGGCAGTTTCCATCTTCTTCTGAAGTGTCAGAAGTTCCAGTACTTTCTTTACCGTCTTTTCATCGCCCGATACTGTATCTTTTGCAACACTGTCATTGCTGTCAGTAAATTTCTTCGCAGCATCCTCGATGCTTTTTTCCTCATCATCACTTAGCGAAACTTTATAATCATCCTTGTGCTCATCCAGAACATACATTTCTTCCAGAGAATCCATGATTGAATCCTTATAATTCTCTTCATAAGTCTTTCCGTCTGTAACTTCTTTTCCCCAAAAATTATCTCCCAGATAACTGCTATATGTTGTTTCAAACTGCGCCTGCTGATATCTTGCAAAAAAGTTCGCCACATCTGCAGTCACTTTCTCATCTCCGACTTCTACCACTGTATCCTGTCCGTTAAACTTGCTTCCACATCCGTTTAAAGATGCAATGCAGGCAACTGCCAGTATACAGGCAACCACTCTTTTTTTCATTTATAAAATTTCCTCCTTGATCTTCTCTCCATTGTACACACTTCTTCACTATGCACTCGTATAGTATATCTTTTTTTTACCTTACTGGCAATCTTTTTCATAAAAAATACACATTATTCTTCGACAAGTCCCTGTATATCTTCGACAATTTTTCCTGCATTTTCAAGAATCTGCTCTGCTTTTTCTTTTTTATTTTTCCGAAGTTTACAATAAATAAAATATGGATTTTCTGCATCTGTCTTAAATGTCAGTTCTCCCTTATATTTTGCCAGCAGTTCCGGAATCTTTGCTACATTTACCCTTGCCTTCTCATACATGGTAAATTTGTATTCATCGCCTTTTTGCTCTACCGAAATTACATAAGCCGCATGTGCTTTCGCCTTCAGCTGCGCGATCATCAGAAGCTGCTGCACCTTGCGTGGCGGATCGCCGAAACGGTCAATCAGTTCTTCTAGCATATCTTCCTGTTCTTCTTCTGTCTCAATTGCTGCGATCCGTTTATAGATATCCAGTTTCTGATACTCATTCGGAATATAAGATGCCGGAATATAAGCATCAATATTCAGATCCACGGTTGTCGCAAAGGTTTCTTCCGGGATCTCTCCCTTCAGGTGACGGACTGCCTCACTTAACATCTTACAGTAAAGATCGTATCCCACTGCATCCATATGTCCATGCTGTTCCTCCCCAAGCAGGTTTCCTGCCCCACGGATTTCCAGATCCCGCATGGCGATTTTTACACCAGATCCAAGATCTGTAAACTCACGAATTGCCGAAAGACGTTTTTCTGCAACCTCCCGGAGCATTTTGTCTCTTCTGTACAAAAGAAATGCATATGCCATACGGTTCGATCTTCCAACTCTTCCACGTAGCTGATAAAGCTGGGAGAGCCCCATCCGATCTGCATCATGGATGATCATGGTATTGGCATTGGAAATGTCAAGACCGGTCTCGATGATCGTCGTCGATACCAGAACATCAATTTCTCCATTGATGAAATCGTACATAATATCTTCTAACTTGTGTTCCCGCATCTGCCCGTGTGCATATGCCACATTTGCATCCGGCACAAGTTTCTGGATCTTCGCTGCCATTTCAGCTATATCCTGGACACGGTTATAGACATAGTACACCTGTCCCTGGCGGGAAATTTCTCTTTCGATTGCCTCCCGGACCATCTCATCATTCTCCTCCATCACATAGGTCTGGATCGGCATCCGGTCAACTGGTGCTTCTTCCAGCACACTCATGTCACGGATTCCGATCAGACTCATATGAAGCGTTCGGGGAATCGGTGTTGCCGTAAGTGTCAGAACATCAATATTTTCCTTCAGCTTTTTGATCTTTTCTTTATGCTGTACTCCAAAACGCTGTTCCTCATCAATGATCAGAAGTCCCAGATCTTTAAATGCCACATCCTTACTCAATACCCGGTGGGTTCCGATGATGATATCAACCTGTCCCTTTTTCAAATCTTCGATCGTTTTTTTCTGTTGTGCGGGTGTGCGGAAACGGCATAACAGATCCACCCTTACCGGAAATTCTTTCATCCGTTGCACAAAAGTGTTGTAATGCTGCTGTGCAAGAATCGTAGTAGGGACCAGATAGACAACCTGCTTGTTCTCCTGAACTGCCTTGAATGCTGCCCGGATTGCAATCTCTGTCTTTCCAAATCCCACATCCCCACAGATCAGACGGTCCATGATCTTTGGACTTTCCATATCCCGTTTTGTTGCCTCGATTGCAAGCTGTTGATCCTCCGTTTCCTCAAACGGAAACATTTCTTCAAATTCTTTCTGCCAGACCGTGTCCTTTTCATAGACAAATCCTTCTTTGGACTGCCGTACTGCATAGAGTTCCACCAGATCTTTGGCAATCTGCCAGACTGCTGTCTTTACCTTGCTCTTCGTGCGATGCCATTCCTGTCCTCCAAGTTTGTTAAGTTTCGGCTTTTTAGCATCTGCACTGGCATACTTCTGGATCTGGTCAAGCTGTGTGGCAAGAATATAAAGATTTCCACCATCAGCATACGAAATCTTCATATAATCCTTTGTCACCTTATCAACTTCTATCTTTTCAATTCCCCGGTAGATTCCAAGTCCATGATTCTCATGCACTACATAGTCTCCCGGTTTCAGATCCGAAAAGCTGCTTATTTTCTGTCCATCATAACTTTTTCGTTTCTTTTTCTTCTTTGTCTTTCCAAAAATATCTGACTCAGATATGACAATAAATTTAATCATCGGGTACTCGTATCCGACTTCTATATGCCCGTAGCATACCATGATCTCCCCTGGATTCACTTCACGTTCCTGATCCTCACTGTAAAAACTGCTCAGATCATAATCACGTAGATCCTCTGCCAGACGTTTTGCCCTTGTTCTGGACCCAGAAATCAGAACCGCCCGGTATCCGTTCCTTTTCAGTCTTTTGAGATCCTGTGTCAGCATCTCAAAGCTGCTGTTATACGGGTTAACGCTTTTTGCCTGGATCCCAAACCGCTTTTTCACAAAAAATGGCTTACATTTCATTTCCAGAGCACACATCCCGATCATACAGAATTTGTTCAGAAATTTTATAATTTCATCAGTCGTAAAAAATTCCGGAGCTTCTTCCATTTCCCCGGTCCTTTCCATTTCTTCTGCACGGTTCTCTCTCGCTTTTTCCACTTCATTTTCTGCCAGACGCCCTTTTTCCAGAAGCCTTGCTGGTTCATCCAGGAACACCAGTGTGTCCTTCGGATCAAAGTAGTTGATAAAAGAAACTTTCCGGTCACTTCCCAGTCTGTCATCTGCCGGATAAATAACGATCTGTTCCAGATTCTCTACAGATCTCTGGCTGTCCACGTCAAAAGTCCGTATTGAATCCACTTCATCTCCCCAGAATTCAATACGGATCGGCAATTCCTCGGTAAGTGGGTAAATATCAATGATTCCACCACGAACTGCAAACTGCCCCGGACCATCCACCTGGGCTTCCCTGTCATATCCAAGTTTTATGATCTTCTCCTTCAGCGATTCAAATTCCAACGCCTCCCCATTGGAAATGGTCAGAATGTCCCCTTTTATTTCTGCTTCCGATGGCAGTTCATCCATGAATCCGTCAATCGTTGTAATGACCGTAACCTGGCTTTTTGCCTCCATCATCATCTGCAAGGTTTCCATCCGCTGTTTGACCAGCTGTTTTCCGTGGATATCTGCCTGATAAAAAAGGAGATCCTTTGCCGGATAATAGCTGGTATTTTCATTTAAAAAACGATATTCTTCGTATAATTTTTTTGCTTTATCTTCACTGGAAAGAACGATCAATGTATGCCCATAATCTTTTCCAAGCGCATACATCAAATGCGTTTTCTGTGATGTCACACACCCGGAAAGAAGCAGCATGCCCGGTTCCCGTCCACGCTCTTCACAGATTTCTTCAATCTCTGCCAGTTCAGATAAAGGAGCCGTAAGTGCATGCATCGCTTTTTGCCTCCTCTTATTCTTTCTTTTTCTGGTTATATTCGTTCATTGCCTGATCGATTGCTCCCTGCATGATCAGAGCAGAAGCTTCACAGGCAAGATCATATCCTTCTTCCATAAGTACACGGTCCTCTTTGGAAAATTTTCCAAGAACATAATCAGCAAGATCATATCCTTTCGGTTTTTCTCCCACGCCTACCTTGATCCGTGGAAATACACTACTTCCTAAATTGGCAATGATATTTTTGATTCCGTTATGTCCACCGGCACTTCCTTTTCTGCGGATCCTGAGCTGTCCGACTTCCAGACTGATATCATCATAAATTACAAGAAGTTCTTCTTCCGGATCGATCTTGTAATATTCCACCAGACTACGGATACTCTCTCCACTCAGGTTCATATAAGTCTGCGGCTTCACAAGAAGCACTTTCTGTCCCTCGATCACTCCTTTTCCGATGAGGGCACGGTGTTTTTTAGTATCGACTGCTATCTGGTATTTCTCCGCCAGGCGGTCCACCACATCAAATCCAACATTATGTCTTGTCCCCTGATACTTTTCATCCGGGTTTCCAAGTCCTGCAATTATAAACATTCTATTCACCTCTGCTTTTTCTCTTTCCTGATTCTACTAAATCCTTTCTCTTTTGTCACGCATTTCTCATGCATAAACTATTTTTTCTTTTCATATAGTTTATTAAGCGGCATAACCTGCCGAAATTCCATACTGCCTAAGGAGGTTCTTTATGAATTCCAAAACAAAAATCATCGTACTTCACATGAAAGAAATTATCTATACTGTTATTTTTGCCACTTTAGGTATTCTCATCCTCTGCCTTTTATTCTTTATGTTCTCCGGAGACCGGCATTCCTCTGTATCCGACAAAAAATATACTCCCGGCGTTTATACCTCTTCTTTTACACTCGGAAATGAAGATCTGGAACTGGAAGTTTCTGTCTCTGACACCTCTATCAATTCCATCCGCATTTCCAATCTAAGTGAGACGGTAACTGCCATGTATCCTCTTCTTCAGCCATCTCTTGAGAATCTGGCTGACCAGATCTGTAAATCCCAGTCCCTTGATCATCTTACGCTTTCAAGTGACAGTCCCTATACTTCTCAGCTTCTTCTCAACACCATCCGTGATGCGCTCAAAAAAGCTGCGGCAACCAACTGATGCCGCAGCTCTTTTCCTTTTATTAACCTTCCACGATCAGATACTGTCCGTTCGGAAGTGCGAATACTTCTGAAGCCTCTTCCAGCTCTTCATCACTCATACCACTGATGTCCGCTCCGCTTTCATCCAGATAATCTCTCACATCCTTGATAGAATCTACAACAACCGCCATACAGTCTTCCAAAAACGCTTCTGCCTCTTCCAGTGTCTCTGCAACCGGCTCATCAAAAAGCTGTGACTGCATATTCAGGAATGTCTGCAGACATTCTTCATCATACTCATACATACAGGCAACCCTCCCTTATCTTTCTCACAGAAAAATTTTCTCATCTGAACTATAAATAGTTAAGCAATTCTTCAGCATGTGCAATTGTTGCATCTGCTCCTGTCTCCACAAGAAGTTCTTTGGTCCGGAATCCCCATTCTGCTCCGACTGTAAACATACCGGCAGCCTTCCCTGTCTTCATATCTACATCCGAGTCTCCTATGTATATTCCTTCTTCCGGCGATACCCCTAATTTATCAAGTATCCACAGAAGTCCTTCCGGATCCGGTTTCTTCGGAAATTCACCCGACTGCCCCTGAATATGGTCAAAATATCCTTTTCCAAATGTACTTTCCACTACATCGATCGCCTGCAAATGTGGTTTGTTGGAAAATACTGCAATCTTTATTTCCTTCTTCTTCAGTGAATCTAACATCTGAACAACGCCATCATAAGGACGTACATGGTACATACAATTTTCTCCAAAGATTCTGCTGTACACTTCCATACCTTCTTCAATCCTCTTAAGCTCTGTGTCTCCGGACGCACGAAGTGCACGTTCCATAAGGCATCTGGCTCCATCTCCAACGAAGCTTCGGCACTGTTCTTTGGTAATCGTCTCAAGTCCCATTACTTCTAACGTCTTATTCGTTGAATAAGTCAGCGAATCCAGCGTATTTGTCAAAGTTCCATCCAAGTCAAAAATACACGCTTTATACATTGCTGTTCTCCTGTTCTTCTGTTCTATGATTATAATAGTATGAACCTTGACAAATTTCAACTGGAAATCTCTATTTTTCTATTCACTTCGCAGATATTGTCGCATAGCCCTGAGTGCATTCTTTTCCAGGCGGCTTACCTGTGCCTGTGAGATTCCGATTTCTTCTGCTACCTCCATCTGCGTTTTTCCTTCAAAAAAACGAAGTCTGATAATATACTTCTCCCTTTTTCCGAGTCGGTCCATTGCCGCCTGAAGAGACAGTTTCTCCACCCATCTGTCTTCTTTGTTCCTTTTGTCACTGATCTGGTCCATCACATACATAGCATCTCCATTGTCATTATATACCGGCTCATTTAAGCTGACCGGCATCTGGATCGCATCCAGCGCATAGACGATCTCTTCCTTTGCGATCCCGATTTCCTCTGCAATTTCCTGAACAGTAGGTTCTTTCTGGTTTACTTTGACATAATTTTCTTTCGCGTAAATGGCTTTATATGCCGTATCACGAAGTGACCTGCTAACACGGATCGAATTATTGTCCCGGATGAACCGTCGGATTTCTCCAATGATCATCGGTACCGCATAAGTTGAAAATTTTACTTCCAGTTCCGGATTGAAATTATTGATTGCCTTGATCAGTCCGATGCACCCGATCTGAAACAGATCATCCGGATTTTCACTGCTTCCCGAAAAGCGTTTGATCACACTGAGTACCAGACGCAGATTTCCTTTGATATACTGTTCTTTTGCCTCCTCATCCCCCGCTTTGATCTTCTCAAAAAGTACCTCTTTTTCCCCGTCGCTAAGCAGGGGAAGCTTTGCTGTATTTACACCACAGATTTCTACTTTATTAAGTACCATCTCAATAAACCTCCAAATCTTTACTGGTATAAATTTTTCTCAAAACTGTTTTTATTTATTCGATTCCCACTAAAATATTAAAAATATCGCTCCTTGACTTTTTTCGCACTCTTCTGAAAGAATATACATCTTAGTAATATTGTCTGATTTTCTATCATTTTTCTTTAAATTATAGTATAATATACTAAAATAATTTTTACGCAAAGGGGTTGAGTATATGAAACTTACTTTTATCGGTGCCGCCCATGAAGTAACTGGAAGCTGCCATTATCTTGAAGCATGCGGAAAACATATTCTAATAGACTGTGGACTGGAACAAGGACCTGATCTGTATGAGAATCAGGAAATCCCGATCAATCCTTCCATGATCGACTATATCCTCTTAACGCATGCACACATTGACCATTCTGGCAAGATTCCTCTGCTTGTAAAAAATGGTTTTAAAGGAGAAATCATCTGTACATTCGCCACCTCTGATCTGTGCAGCATTATGCTCCGTGACAGTGCACATATCCAGGAATCCGAAGCAGAATGGCGAAACCGGAAGGCACTTCGTTCCGGTGCTCCGCTTTACGAACCACTTTATACTGTACAGGACGCCATGAATGCAGTTGCACTTCTTGCGCCGATCGATTATAACCAGACGATCCAGCTCTGTGAAGGAATCGAACTCCGCTTCACAGATGTCGGTCATCTGCTTGGTTCTTCCTGCATTGAAGTCTGGATCACAGAAGGCGGTGTAAGCAAAAAAATCGTATTTTCCGGAGATGTCGGAAATATTGACCAGCCGATCATCAAAGATCCGCAGCATGTGGATGCAGCCGATTATCTTGTCATCGAATCCACCTACGGAAACCGGGTCCATTCTACTGTAAAACCGGATTATATTAAGGATCTTACCAGAGTCCTGCGCGAAACCTTTGCCAAAGGTGGAAATGTAGTCATTCCATCTTTCGCAGTAGGAAGAACCCAGGAGCTTTTATACTTTATCCGTGAGATCAAAGAAAATAATCTTTTGCCGGAATATCAGAATTTTGAAGTTTATGTAGACAGTCCTCTGGCGATCGAAGCAACCAACGTTTTCCAGAAAAATGTACAGTCCTGCTTTGATGAGGATGCAATGGCTCTGATAAGTAAAGGAATCAACCCTCTTCTTTTCCAGGGACTAAAAACCACGATCACCAGTGAAGAATCTAAAATGATCAACTTCAATGACAAACCAAAAGTAATCATCTCTGCTTCCGGAATGTGTGAAGCCGGCCGTATCCGCCATCATCTGAAACACAACCTCTGGAGAAAAGAATGCACGATCCTCTTCGTAGGCTATCAGGCAGTTGGCACTCTTGGCCGCAAGCTTGTCGAAAGCAAACCGGAATCAGTCCGGCTCTTTGGCGAAAATGTAGAGGTTAATGCCCGTATTGAAGTCCTTGCAGGGATCAGCGGACATGCCGATATGAATGGTCTTCTGAACTGGATTGATGGATTCAAAGAAAAACCATCCCACATCTTTGTTGTACATGGAGAGGATACGGTTACAGATTCTTTCGCTGCTACCATCACAGACCGTTTCGGCATTCCGGCATTTGCACCATACTCCGGAGGCTGTGTTGATCTCGCAACCGATACCATCCTTTCTGAAGGTATCAGGCTTCCGAAAAAAGCAGTTGAAAAGCCGGCCAAAGCACGTGCTCTTACTTCATTCAACCGCGTGGTTGCGGCAGCCAAACACCTCATGGATGTTGTGCTTAAAAATGAAGGTCTTGCAAACAAAGATCTTGCAAAATTCGAGTCACAGATCCAGAATCTTGCTGACAAATGGGATCGTGACGACAGATAAATACCGATCTTATCTTTCCAGAGACCGGCTTCCGACATGGAACGCCGGTCTTTTCCTGTCTTTTTCGACAATTCTTTAAAAAAATCCAGCATTTCAGCATGTCGAATAAAATTATTCTGTTTTTTCCATCTTCTGACAAAATCTGAAACACATCTTTTCTATAATAAAGCATGCTTAAGTACCAAATCTATTTAGCAGCTAAAGAGAAAGAAGGATAAGACTATGCAGTATGAAGTATATCTGGATGTATTGTTTCTGGAAAATATGATGATGGATTTTCTGATTCTTCTGGCAGTAAAAAAAGTATTTCCATGTTCTGCCACTTATGGAAGTCTTCTTGCCGGTTCCTTTACCGGTTCACTACTGACCTGTGCCATTTTATTTTTTCCATGCCCGGTATGGACCCGCTATATCCTGCTGTTTTTCCTGGTAAATTCCTGTATGACAGTGATCGGATTGAAAATCCGGACATTTCCCGTTTTTTTCAAAGCATGGATTCTGCTCTATCTTGCAAGCTTTCTTCTTGGCGGTATCATGAGTTGGCTCCGTCTTTATTTTGGAAAATTTTTCCGGATCATATCTTTTCTTTTCGCCCTTGGCATCTGTGGTTTTTTTCTTTTATATCATGGACTTTTGTTTCTAAAGAAACTATGGAAATCACAAGATCATAGTTTTGATGTGATTTTAACTGTAAATGGAAAAGATTTTCATCTGAAAGCCTTTCTGGACAGTGGTAATCATCTTTCTGATCCACTGACCGGAAAGCCGGTTCATATTATCAGCAAAGACGCCTGTCAGAAGATTTCTTCCCAAATCTCACCTGGAAGACTCCGGTACATCCCGTACCGGACTATACAGAAGACGACCAGTATTCTTCCTGTTTTTTCTGTCAAGAAGATGAGAATAACAGGAGAATCTGAATTTTTGATCCAATCTCCACTGATCGGTATTTCCGAACAGAAGAATTTTGGAAACGGAAAATATGAAATGCTATTGCATCCTGAAGATTGTTAGGAGGATTATAATGATGATAAAAGTTGCTGTTTCAGATTGTTTTAAATTGAAAATGATTCCCTCTTTCCGCAGTGTTTTCTTCCCGGAAAAGCAGGAAATCCATTACATAGGAGGGACAGATATCCTGCCGCTCCCACTTAGCAGTGAAGAAGAAGGTCATGCCATTTCCCTTCTCGGAGGCGGGCAGGATGAAGAAGGAAAAAAGCTTCTTATTGAACATAACCTGCGTCTGGTTGTATATATAGCGAAAAAATTTGACAACACCGGTGTAGGCGTAGAAGATCTGATCTCCATCGGCACGATTGGACTGATCAAAGCAATCAATACCTTCAATCCAGAGAAAAATATCAAACTTGCCACCTATGCCTCCCGTTGTATTGAAAATGAGATCCTCATGTATCTGCGCCGGAATAACAAGACCAAACTGGAGGTCTCCATCGATGAACCGCTCAATGTTGACTGGGATGGAAATGAGCTTCTTCTCTCCGATATTCTTGGAACTGAAGAAGATACCATTTATCGTGATATGGAAACCGAAGCAGAACACAAACTTCTTGGGAAAGCAATCGGACGGCTTTCAAACAGGGAACGGGTAATCGTGCAGATGCGATTCGGACTCGGAACCCCCGACGGGGAAGAAAAAACGCAGAAAGAAGTGGCCGATCTTCTTGGGATCTCCCAGTCTTACATATCAAGACTTGAAAAGAAAATTATGCAGAGACTGCGACGCGAAATGGTACGCTATGAACAGTAAACTATAAAAAACAGGGAAACAGTAATTTCTTACTGCTTCCCTGTTATTTCATTCTTATTTCTTGAAGAAATCCGGAATCTTGATAGACTGCTCTTTCACCTTGCTCTGTGGAGTTCTTGCACTCTGAAGCGGTGGTACCTGTGTAGTCTGCTGCTGTACCGGTCTGCCTCCGTATACCGGTCTTTCTACATTGCTGTATTCTCCCGGATTAAACTGTGGACGTGAAATATTGCTTGCTCCCATTCCAGATCCACCGTTCATCATAGCTGCTTTATGTTCCAGTCTTGACTGAAGCTTGCTCTGTGTTCCACCTACATTGTGAAGACCTGTTGCGATAACTGTGATAGTTGCTTCATCTGACTTGGAATCATCATACATTGCACCGAAGATGATGTTTGCATCTTCACCTGCAAGATCCTGTACATATTCTGCTGCATCACTCGCATCCATAAGTGTGATGTCACCTGAAATGTTGATGATAACGTGAGATGCACCTGCAATGGTTGTCTCAAGCAGAGGGCTGGCAACTGCCTGCTTAACTGCTTCAAGAGCCTTGTCATCACCTTTGCCCTGTCCGATACCGATATGAGCAATTCCTTTATCTGTCATAACTGTCTGTACATCGGCAAAGTCAAGGTTGATCAGTGAAGGTACATTGATCAGGTCTGTGATACCCTGGATACCCTGCTGAAGAACTTCATCAGCTTTCTTAAGTGCTTCCGGCATAGTTGTTCTTCTGTCTACAATTTCAAGAAGCTTATCATTCGGGATAACGATAAGTGTATCTACATTTTCTTTTAATTTTTCGATTCCGGCAAGAGCGTTGTTCATTCTTGTCTTGGATTCGAATTTGAAAGGCTTGGTTACAACGCCAACAGTAAGTGCTCCCTGCTCTTTGGCAATACGCGCAACAACAGGAGTTGCTCCTGTTCCTGTTCCGCCACCCATACCACAGGTAACAAATACCATATCAGCTCCCTTGAGTGCTGACTGGATCTCTTCGGCACTTTCCTCAGCTGCTTTTTCACCGATCTCCGGTTTAGCCCCTGCACCAAGACCCTTTGTAAGCTTGTCTCCGATCTGCATAAGAGTCGGAGCTTTACATAACTGAAGAGCCTGTTTATCTGTATTGATTGCGATAAATTCAACACCTGCAATCTGTTCATCGATCATGCGGTTGACTGCATTGTTTCCGCCGCCACCTACACCGACTACAATTATTTTAGCTGCTGCTTCTGATTCATTTGTTTTAATTTCTAACAAGAGTTTCTCCTCCTTCGTCACCTTATTATATTATACACCCTAAATGTCAATATGCGCTTAGTTATACATAAGACTATAATATATTTTTTTCCGAAAAATATCAATAGAATTTTGTATATTTTCCTATTTTTTTATTCACTTGACACAGATTATGTTCCAAGGTCCGGAATCACATCTTTTTCGAAGGTAATTGTAATATTATCTGTGTTAAAATTTTCCAGATACAGGGTTCCTCCCTGATCTCCCAGCTTCTCAAGGATCGGCGATATCTGCATGATCCGTTCTTCCAGATTCGTGTGCCCGACATTGACACATTTGTTTCCAAAAAAAAGATACAGATCTGAACCGGAACAAACAATCTTATCCGGCGCGAGATCACATTTTTTCAGTGTCATCGTCATATCCAGAAGGTTCCCAAATGCTTTTTTGTTCGCCTTGCTGACCGGAAGTTCTTTGTAAAGCTGTACTTTCTTTACTTCCAGCCCTTCAATGCACGGGATTCCATCCCACAGCTCCTTTGTCTTTGCAAGTACGATACCATCCTTGTCAAAATAAATACATTCATCACCTGACACGATATAACCGGCCACACGCTTCTCTTTGATCGTCACCTTCACAGTCCACGGATTCTTCATCGTCACATTTGCCTCTTCCATTGCCGGAAGCAGCTCGTGATTCATCAGGTGGTTCCTGATCATCACATACAGAGAATTGGAAGACCAATTATCATCCTGCACCCAGTCTGCAATCTCCTGTCTGCTAAGATACTGATTTCCTGATACTTCGATTTTCCGCACTTGAAAGAGTAAAAGAAACGTAATCATAGCTATGCAAACCAAAATAATGACCAGAATGGCTTTCATGGCAGCCTGCTTTATGATTCTCTTTTTCCTTTCTTTCTGTATCATCCCATCAGGCATCTTCCTCCTTCCGTCTTTTGTATATCTCCTGTTTAGTCTACCACTTGTGACACACTTAGCACAAGTCCCATTTCAATTAAAAGAAACATCACCGATGTTCCTCCATAACTGATAAAAGGAAGTGTAATCCCCGTATTCGGAATTGTGTTCGTCACAACTGCAATATTTAAAATAACCTGAATCATCATATGTGCCATCGCTCCGGTCGCGATCAGCGCACCAAAAAGATCCCTGCTTCCGGATGCGATCAGGAAAAAGCGCCAGATCAGAAGCAGAAACAGAAAAACGATAATCCCAGCACCTGCGAGTCCAAGCTCTTCACAAATAATTGAAAAGATCATATCATTCTGTGCCTCAGGTACAAATCCCAGCTTCTGTACACTGTTTCCGATCCCGACTCCGAATACTCCTCCGGATCCAATCGCGTAAAGCCCCTGCAGGGTCTGATAACCCTTTTCATATTTTTCCGGATTTCTCCAGATAGCAAGCCGTTCCAGCCGATAGCTTTCAAGGGCAAGAAAAATCCCCATAAAGCAGGCGCCTGCGATTCCCATCAAGGCAAATTGCGCATACTTCGGGCTTGCCACAAAGATCAGGATCACACCGATTCCCAGAATAATGATCGCCGTGCTTAAATTACTCGCTCCCACAAGTCCCACGATTGGAAGGATCCAGAACATGATCCTGCAAAGTGTCCACATTTTTCCGATTGTTTTTACGTTCTTCGTCACAAGATCCGCCAGAAAAAGAATCAGTGCAACTTTCGCAAATTCTGATGGCTGAAAAGAAAACGGGCCCAAAGCTAACCATCTTTTGGACCCGTTAATTTCTCTGCCAAACAACATGACCGCAACCGAAAGTGCAACTGCTGCCAGATAACCAAATACTGCCAGTCTCTGCCAGATGTGGTAATCCATCCCTGCCACGAACAGCATCAGTACAATTCCAAGCACCGTCGCAAACGCCTGCTTTTTCAGATAGTAAAAGGAATCATGAAATTTCACCTGCCCGTTATATGCACTGGTACTGTATAAGATCACCAGTCCGATCACAACCAGGAGAACAACAATCAACAGAAGCGTGTAATCCATACGCCCCTTTTTCCCTTTTTCCTCCACTTTGTTTCACGCCCTTTGATACAGATTATATGAAATTATTTTATTTCTTTTATAATGCATTCACGTATTTTTTGAACTCTTCCCCACGCACTTCATAGTTCGGGAACATTCCCCAGCTTGCACATGCCGGTGACAGCAGAACTGCATCTCCGGGTCTTGCAAGCTCCACACAGGTATCGAGTGCTTCTTCGAAAGTATCTTTTAAAATACAGTCATGAAATCCGCACTCTGCTGCTTCTTTCTGAATCTGCTCTTTTGTAGCACCGATCAGTACCAGATAGCGGACTTTTCCATCAAAGCTCTGGATCCATTCATGGAAATCGGACTGTTTATCATATCCACCACCGATCAGGATCGTCGGGCGGTTCATTGCCTGGATTCCCTTGATCGCCGCATCCGGATTCGTTCCTTTAGAGTCATTGTAATAGACAACCCCGTTCTTCTCTGCCACATATTCAATACGATGCTCAACCCCCTTAAATGCAAGTACAGACTTACGGATCACATCCAGATCTACACCGTAAGCTGCTGCCATTGCAACCGCTGCCATAACATTCTCATAATTGTGGACGCCAAGGATCTGTAATTCGCCGGTCTTGCAGATGACCGTTCCTTCTTTCTCCTTTTCCGGTTTGTATACAATGTCTTCTCCGTCAAGATAAATGCCCTGTTCCAGTTTATGCTTACTGCTGAAAAATAGAACACTTGCCTGAAATTCATCTGCCATCTTTCTTGTCTCTTCATCTTCATAATTGAGAACACAGATATCTTCTGGTGTCTGATTCTTCGCAATATTCATCTTTGCACGAATATATGCTTCCATCGTATGATGGCGGTTCAGATGATCCGGTGTGATATTAAGAACTGCACTTACCTTTGGATGGAAGGTATGAATACTCTCCAGCTGAAAGCTTGAGAGCTCTGCCACGATCACAGAATCTTCTCTGGTATCTGCTGCGGCATTCGTATATGGTGTACCGATATTTCCCACAACAAAAACGCTGTCACGGGCATTTTTCATAATCTCGCCTAAAAGAGAGGTTGTTGTCGTTTTCCCATTGGTTCCGGTAATTCCAAGCACATCTCCTTTTCCGCATACATAGGCAAGCTCAATCTCGCCCCAGACAGGAATTCCTTTTTCTTTCATAGCCAGAACAACCGACAGATCAGTCGGCACCCCCGGACTCATTACAACCAGATCAAGACTTTCCATCTCCTCTTCCGGAAAAGCTCCGAGAACAACGCGGACTTTGCTTCCCTCACCCAGCTGTGCTTTCATTGTCTCGGCATCTTTTTTATCATTTCCATCATACAGAATTACCTCTGCCCCTTCTTTTTCCAGTAATCCGCAGGATCCGATCCCACTGATCCCCGCACCGAATACCAACACTTTCTTTCCTTGTAAATCCATTTTTGTAAGCCTCCTATAATGCCAGCAGTGCAACCAGGCACAGAATTGCAGTTACAATTGAAAATACTGCAACCACCCGTGTCTCGCTCCATCCACACAGCTCAAAATGATGGTGGATCGGCGCCATTTTAAAGAAACGCTTTCCGCCTGTTTTCTTAAAATATGTTACCTGGATCATAACTGATAAAACTTCTACCAGATAGATCAATCCTACGATGATAATGAATAATGGCATCTGGAGCATGTATGCTGTCGAAGCAACAAATCCCCCAAGAGCCAGTGATCCGGTGTCGCCCATAAATACGCTTGCCGGATAAACGTTGAATAATAAGAATCCCAGCAGCGCACCTACCACTGCACAGGTAATCGGTTCGATCCCACTCTTTGTTCCGATCGCAACAACTGTAAAGAAGGTTGCCACAAGAACTGTTACACTGGATGCAAGCCCGTCCAGTCCATCTGTAAAATTCACACCATTGACGGTACCGATCACTGCAATAAAAAGTACCGGAATGGCAAACCAGCCGATGTTCAGATATTTCCCACCTGAAAACGGTATCAGCATGGTAAGCGGTATCTTTGCCACTTTCACGATGTAAAATGCAAAAATCGCTGTAATCACGATCTGGAGTGCCATCTTCTGCATCGGCATCAGTCCATCTGATCTGTGAAGAACAACTTTCAGATAATCATCCAGAAACCCGACCAGTCCGAATCCAATCGTTACAAAAAGTACCGGAATCACCTTCGGATACTCTCTTACATAGATCAGCGAAGTGACCGCAATCGCAAACAAGATCATCACGCCTCCCATCGTCGGCGTTCCGGCTTTTTTAAGATGCGACTTCACCCCGTCTTCTCTCTCTGTCTGATCCATCTTGAGTCTTCTTAAAACAGGAATTACCACCGGTCCTGCTGCCACACTGAGAACAAACGCGATCAGCACCGGTATGACCATTGTAAAATCCATAATACACCTCTGTCTTTCTTTTGTTTTCAAAATCAGCCCTTACCTTAAAGGCACAGATTCTACGCTTTAGTATAATGTATCTGCCCTGTTTTTTCAACTGCTTCACGGGTTTTCTTCCCGTTCGATTCCAAGATAGGGAAGAATATTGTCGAAAATATCGCGCACAACCGGAGCTGCTATCGTCCCGCCATAATAGATACCCTGTGGGTTGTAAATAATTGCCATTGCTGCTACCTGCGGATCACCTGCAGGTGCAAATCCGATAAAAGATCCTATATAACGGTTCGCACTTCTTGGCAGCGTCTGGCTGGTCGCTGTCTTTCCTCCGATCCGGTATCCTTCGATCTGTGCTTTTTTTCCTCCTCCCTCGGACACAACCGTTTCCAGTATCTTTCTCATCTTTTCTGACGTTTCTTTAGAAAGAATCCGTTTTCTTTTTCCATAAGAAATCGTTTCTTCTTTCTCTCCACTTTCCGCATCATAAACGGCGACGCCAAAATGAGGAGTGATCCTTTTTCCCCCATTCACCAGAGAACATACTGTTGTTGCCATCTGCATCGGTGTCACCTGAAAAGACTGTCCAAACGACATCGTTGCCAGCTCTACCTGCCCTACATTTTCCTTCTTGTGCATGATCGTTGCAGCCTCTCCCGGAAGATCTACACCTGTCTTCCCCATCAATCCGAATTTTTCAAAATATTTATAAAAATTCTCTGTTCCAAGCCGCATCCCTACTTCAATAAAAACCGGATTACAGGAATTCTGCACCCCCTGTACAAACGTCTCGGATCCATGTCCAGTCGTTCTCGCACACCGAATCCGGCGGTCTTCCACAAGCTTGTATCCAGGACAGTAAAAAGTATCTTCTTCTTTGACCACTCCCTCTTCCAACGCCGCCGAAGCAGTAAATACCTTAAAGATCGATCCTGGTTCATAAGTATCATTGATACTCCTGTTCCGCCACATCTGATTCAGCATTGCCTGTTTTTCTTCATCATTCAAAGCGGCATCTGTTCCCTCCGGTAATGTAAACGGGGCATTCAGATCAAACTCTGGAGCATTGACGCAGGCATAGATTTCCCCTGTTTTTGGATTCAGGATCAAAATCACAACTGCATCTGCCTGTTTTTCTTCCCTTACTTTTTCCGCAGCCTGCTGTGCATATTCCTGGATATTATAGTCCAGGCTTACCTGCAGAGTGTCTCCGGAAACCGGTTCTACTCTGTCTTCCAACGTATCCGCAAGCTCAATCCCTCTGGCATCAGTTGTTGTCAGAATCATTCCGTTCACACCTTTCAGATAATTTTCATACTTTACTTCCAGTCCAATGATTCCCTGATTGTCTCCACCGGTAAATCCAAGAACCTTTGAAGCCAGATTGCCATACGGATAGTACCGTTTAAAATCCTCATCTACCTTCACCCCGTCCAGTTCATATGCACGAATCCGGTCCCCGGTCTCTTTCTCCACATTTGTCTTTATTTTTTCCCTGGAAGAAACTTTTTCGACTCTTTTCCGAATCATTTCTTTCTCTATTCCCAGCTCATCGGCAAGAACCTGGATCACTCTCTCCGGATCTGTTATCTGACTATGGATAACAGATATGGTACACACCGCTTTATTGGTCGCAAGGACTTTGCCATTTCTGTCAATGATCTCTCCCCTTGCCGCCTTGATCTCCCTCTCTCTTTCGTGCAGCGTTTTTGCTTTCTGTTGATAATACGCAGCATCAAATATCATCAAATACACCAGTCTTGCGATCAGAAAAAAAATCATCAGAAGCGCGCTTAAAAATACTACCAGCATTTTCTTTTTATTATAAGTCTTATTCCGCATAAAAACCCCGAAAAACAGATTCTTACTATTACTGTATGATCTGTCTTCCGGGGTTATACCCAAATTACTCAGCCGGAGTCTTTGTAATATTCAAATACGGAAATGCTTCTGCCATAATATCAGAAGCGAGCTGCGAGATCAGGCTGCTGGTCGCTGACTGATCCGGAGCATTCGGTTCATCGATGACTACATAAATCATAATTTCCGGATTCTCCTGCGGTGCATATCCGATAAAGGATACCACGTTCTTATTCTCTCCACGGGGCAATTTTTCCGCTGTACCGGTCTTACCACCGATATCATATCCTTCTACCTGTGCATATCTACCACTACCGTTCTGAACAACACTGTACATATAACTTTTCAGTTTATCAGAAGTTTCTTTAGAAATTGTCTTCTTCTCCAACACCGGATCAATAGTCTGGATCACATTTCCGTTCTCATCCTGAATGGCTTTTACAAGATGCGGTTCATAATAATCGCCACCATTGATCAGAGAACAGAATCCTGTCGCAAGTTGAAGCATAGTTACGTTAAAATTCTGTCCGAAAGAGTTGGTTGCAAGATCCGTTTTGATCATTCCATCCGGTGACTGCAAAATACCAACCGCCTCACCCGGAAGATCAATTCCCGTATACTGACCGAATCCAAAAATACTCTGGTACTTACAGAATTCTTCCGGTCCGATTGCCAGACCAATCTGCATCAGGGCAACGTTACATGAATTTTCCATAACCTGTGTCAGATTCTGCTGCCCGTGTCCACCATTATCATAAGAGATACATTTAATCTCCCATTCATCGATCTGAAGGGAACCACCGCAGTAATAGATCTCATCGCCTTTCAGTGCACCAATCTCCAGACCTGTTGCAACCGTAAATGGTTTGATCGTAGATCCCGGCTCAAAAGTATCGCTCACGCAGAAGTTTCTCCAGAGTTCATTCAGAGCATCGATCTTATCGTCACTGCTCATTCCGGTTATTTCTTCCTCTGTATAATACTTGGATAGATCTCTCGGATTATTCAGATCATAGGTAGGTGAGGAAGCCATTGCCAGAACTTCTCCGGTATTCGGGTTCATCATGATCACAGCTCCGTTTTTAAATCCCATCCCCTCCTGCGCTTCATCTGTGTGCGCCTGGTTAAACTCTTCCAGATGCTTTTCCACGATAGACTGCAGGTTCGCATCAATCGTTGTTACGATCGTATTTCCATTTATTGGCTCTTTCACCGTGTTTTCAATTGCCGAGTCTTCATTCTGATAACCATATCTGCGTCCATCCGTTCCATTCAACGTTGAATTATAGGATGCTTCCAGTCCGCTTGCTCCCACATTCCCCGATACGCTGAATCCCAGGACATCGCAGGCAAGTGTATTATATGGATATTTTCTGACATAATCCTCTTCCAGCCAGACTCCTTTGATCTTGGAATTTTTCTTCTCTGCCGCTTCAAATGCCTTCGCATCATCGTAGGAAATTCCTTTTTTCAGAATATTGTACCGACTGTCCGGACTGTCCGCGATAATTGCATCCACTGCCGATGCCTTGATCTGAAAATAACTTTTCAGCGCTTTTTTCGTAGCTGCTATGTTTTCAGCTTTTTTTGTCTCGTCTGAAAGTAAGACCTTTGCATCCAGAATCACATTGTATACACGCTCACTTGTCGCAAGCTTTGTACCGTTTGTGTCTACAATATCTCCACGCTTGAACGGAATCGACCGACTCATATACTGCTGCTGATCCAGTACTGTCTTGGTATAATCTTCTCCTGACGAGGCATTGATATAGGTAATTCTTCCGACAAGAATAACAAAAGCCAGTAATATCGCTATAAAGAGCATTACCAGCTTTTTCTGCATTCCAACCGTGAATTTATGCCTCAGAACGGAAGGCTTTCTTTTTCTTCTTTTTGACATGTTATTCACCTTTGTTCATAAACCTATTTATCTGTTGTCTGTCCAAGCACTCCGCTTTTCGGAATACTTTCGTACTGTTTTACATAATCATTAACCGGGTTCTGATATTCAATAATCTGATCCGAAGTCGCATATCCCATACCCAGATCATTGATTGCACGGTCTCTTACTTCTTCCAGATTCACAGAATCCATTACTACGTTATATCTAGTTGTATTCTCTTCTTTTGCATCTGCCAGTTCCTGCTGCAGCTCGGTAATATGCTCTGTCCGGCTTGTAAGCTCTGCACGTACCTGCAGATACCATACACAGACTACAAGTGCTGCCACTGCCGCAATTGAAAGAAACATCACATATGCAGGATTCATCCGCATTGCTTTTCTTCGATTTTTCAAAATCTGTCTGTCCAGTTTTTTCTTTTTATGTTCTTTTCTTGGTTCCTCTTGTCGCTGTGGCATGACTTCTGCCTGGCGAACTGTATTTCCGTATATGTACATTCCTCGGCTTGTTACTGTACGTCTGTCTGCCTGTATTCTATGACTGTATTTTGCCATACAGCACCACCCTTTCAAATTCTATACGCGCTCAAAGATACGCAGCTTCGCACTCTTAGAACGACTGTTCACTTCCATCTCTTCTTCACTTGGAAGAATCGGTTTTTTCGTAATGACTTTTCCTTTGGAAACTTTTCCACACACACATACCGGGAAAGTACTCGGACACGTGCATGGATTCTCATTCTTTTTAAAAATTCCTTTGACAATTCTGTCCTCCAGGGAATGGAACGTGATGATGCATATCCTTCCTCCCGGATTTAAAATATCAATCATATCGTCAAGTGAATCCCTGAGCACCTCCAGTTCCCGGTTACATTCAATCCGGATTGCCTGAAAGGTTCTTTTTGCCGGATGCCCCGACATCTTCTGAAACTTCATCGGTATAGACTGTCTGATAATCTCTGCCAGCTGCCCGGTTGTTTCAATAGGACCTTTCTCTCTTGCCATAACAATATGTTTTGCTATATTCTTCGCAAATTTGTCCTCACCATAGTCGCGAATGATCCGAAAAAGGTCCATCTCACTGTAGCCATTGACAATCTCCTTTGCAGATAAAGTCTGGCGTGTGTCCATCCTCATATCCAAAGGCGCATCTACGCGATAGGAAAAACCACGATCTGCCGTATCTAACTGATAAGATGATACGCCCAGATCGAGTACAATTCCATCGACCTTGTCAATCCCTTTCTCATGGAGCCTCGACTTCATATCACAATAATTGCTCCTGATTATTGTAACTCTCTCCCCGAAGTCGCTTAATCGGGTGCCTGCCGCTTCAATCGCCGCCGCATCCTGGTCTATTCCTATAAAACTCCCCTTGTTGTTTAAACGCCGACATACTTCGTATGCATGTCCGCCTCCTCCAAGTGTGCCATCAACATAAATACCGTCCGGCTTGATGTTCAGTCCTTCGATTGTCTCATCCAGTAATACTGATTTATGCTTAAATGCCATGGTGTCCTCCTAATTAAAAGATCTATTTAGATGCTAAGTCCCAAATCTTCCATGTCACTTGCAATGTCCTCGATATTTTCCTCAACATCAGCTGTACGCGCTTCCCACGCCTCTTTACTCCAGATCTCGACCTTGTCCAGCACACCTGCTAGAACAACCTCTTTTTCAAGATCTGCATAAGCGCGAAGAGAAGAAGATATCAAAACTCTCCCTTGTTTGTCAAGTTCTCCTTCCGTAGCACTTCCAAGAAAGAAACGCTTAAAGTCTCTGGCTTTTTTGTTTGTAAGCGGTAAGGTTCTAAGCTTCTCTTCAAAGGCTTTCCATTCGTTGTCCGGATACAGAAATAAGCAGCCGTCCATCCCTTTCGTAATTACGAAATGTTCTCCCAGACTCTCTCGTAATTTGGAAGGAATAATCAGCCTGCCTTTTGAATCAATACTATGATTAAATTCTCCAGTCAACATAGGATCACCTTCTTTCAAAGTGGTCTTCCACTTTCCATGCCACTTTGCTCCACTTCGCTCCACTTTCTACCACTTGTATCCATTGTACCCCACTTTTCCGCCCTTTTCAAGCACTTTTTCGAATTTATCCATTCTGAAAAAAGTCCGATAAATCATATTTTTTCCCATTTTTCATTCATTTTGTGGTGAAAAGTGGATCGTTTTATACTCCATTCCCCACACAGTGCATAAAAAAAGTGGAGAAACCGTTCCACAATGGAACCATCTCTCCACTTTCTTCTTTTCATCTACTCAGCAGTGTTAAGTGACTGGACATAATCATTTACAGCAGAATAATCAACTTCTGCTACTGCTCTTGGCTGCTTTGATTCATACATATCATAAGCGGACCATCCAATCCAGACAACGATTGCAAGTACAATCAGCCCAAGGATCGTATAATCAAAAGCTTTTCGCAAGTTTTTCTTTTTTTCTTCACGCTTTCTGTTCGCTTTTGCCTGTTTATAATAATCTACTTTTTTCTGACTCATATCTGCAAGTCTCCTTTGCAATCATCTAACCAGTATATTTTATCACACTTTTACGATTGATACAAGCTATACTGCAATAATTACTCCGCCATCATTCGCATACATGCTACTGACACCTCTGGTATCCAGAATGATAATGTCTTTTAATCTCACACGTTCTTCCAGCATCTTCTTCACATCCTGTGCTCTCTGCGGGCAGTTACAATGCGAAATTGCAAGTACCTTGCTCTCCGGATCTTTCAGATCTGCGATCACACAATCCACCATATTCTTAAGTGCTTTTTTAATTCCGCGCGCCTGACCCAACTGACAAATCTCTCCCTTCGGAGTAGCCCCCATCACCGGCTTAATATTCAGTACTGTTGCCGCAATTGCTTTTAATCCTGTAAGTCTTCCATTCTTACGAAGAGTCTCAAGCGTCTCAAGAACAAAATATGTGTGCTGCTCTTCAATATATGCTTCTACAGCAGCTACCACTTCCTTGAATGTCATGCCCCGCTCTTCACACTGCGCAATCTTCATCCCGATGAGCGTCTGTCCTACTGATGCAGATTTTGAGTTGAACACATAAATATCTTTCTCACCATATTCTTCTTCATATAAATTCTTGCCCAGTACGGCACTGTTATAAGAACCGCTCAGTTCAGAAGACAACGTAACAGCATATACATGCTCCGCATCACAGTGATATCCTTCCATAAATGTCTCCGGAGACGGACAACTTGACTTTGGACATGTCGGGCATTCAGCTACGTTCTTCAAAAATTCAGCCTGATTGAAAGATTCATCATCAATTATATGACAATCTCCAACCTCCAGTCCCAATGATGCTGTCTCAAACCGACCTGAAGCTTTCATCTCTGCTGTCAATTCTCCACAGCTGTCCACAATCACTTTATAACTCATAATCCAAACCTCCGAAACGTGTCATTTGCATCCATTATACGTGGTTTTCATTACCACTTATAACATCATATCACACTTTTCTTTGAAAAAAAAGCTTTTTTTACCCTTCCAGTTTAATTCTTCTGGAAATTCCAAGTGCCATTCCCATCTCTATCATCAGGAACAGGATGGATGTACCACCATAACTGATAAAAGGCAATGTAATTCCGGTATTCGGCATCATGTTCGTAACTACCATGACATTGAGAATTACCTGGATCGCGATATGTGACATAATCCCTGTCATGATCAGTGCTCCATACAGATCAGGTGCGTTCTGTGCAATAAAAAGCAGTCTGTAGATCAAAAGACCGAACAAAACCAGGATAATGATCGCTCCAAATACCCCAAGCTCTTCACAGATTGCTGACAGGATCATGTCGTTCTGCACTTCCGGTATTACCGTCTTTTGCACACCATTTCCCAGTCCTTTCCCGAAAAAGCCACCTGATCCGATCGCATATAGTCCCTGTACCGTCTGGAAAGAAATCGTTGACGCATATTTTTCCGGGTTCAGCCAGGCAATGATACGTCTGAGTCGGAAGCTGGTGCTGTTCTCAAGAAGTCTTCCGAGGATATATGATCCCGCCACAAAAACAGCCAGCCCGCCGCCTGCAATCCACAGAAAAATCTTCTGCTTCTTATGTACGACAAAAAGGATACAGCAGGAAATTCCCATTACAATGATCGCAGAGCTTAGATTATCAGTCAGCACATAAACTCCCAGTGCTGCCAAACCTCCCCACTCCACAACTCCCAGCGATCCTTTCAGGGTGTGTACTTTATTCCCCATTCTGCAGATCAGGTATGGGATAAATATGATCACAGCGATCTTCATAATCTCTGCCGGCTGGAATGACTGGTTAGCCGGAAGCCGGAACCATCTTCGTGCACCATTTACCTCAATACCAAGTGGTGTAAATTTAACAAGTGCAAGAAGAAGCATGGATCCCCAGTAGCTCATTGCTGCATATTTGGAAAACATATGATAATCCAGGCGAGAAACCCACATCATCGCAGCAATACTTCCAAGTCCGATGAGACCCTGCCTTTTCAGGAAGTACATCCCATCTCCGTATTCCGTTCGTGCTTCATAGGAACTGATACTGTATAGCATTACCAGTCCAAAACACATCAGAAATATAATAATCGCCAGAAGACTGTAATCAAAATAATGAACCGCCTGCTTTTTTACAGCCTTCCTTCGTCTGCTTTTAATTCTTTGTGCCATTTATTCACACTCCTACTTAAGCTATAACTACAAAGTCTATATCTTATAAAGTATACCATAATATCCCCCAGACGCACAAGCTTTCCGCACGAAAATAGAGCAGGCTAACTTCTATTCGATTTGTATACAAAAAAAATGGTGCCGCTTCTTTGCGACACCATCTTTGTTTTACCAGCTATTCTTTATTTTTTAGCAGCAACTGCTTCTTTGATCTGTTTGGTAAGTTCTGGTACGATCTTGTTCAGATCTCCAACGATACCATAGTCAGCTACATCAAAGATCGGAGCTGTCTCATCCTTGTTGATTGCAATGATCAGATCAGATTCTTCCATACCTGCTACATGCTGGATCGCTCCGGAAATACCGATTGCAAAATATACCTGAGGACGAACTGTCTTTCCTGTCTGTCCTACCTGAAGATCTTTTGGTTTCCAGCCATTATCTACAACTGCACGTGAGCAGCTTACTTCTCCGCCGAGTGCTTCTGCAAGATCTTCCAGGATCTTGAAGTTTTCTGCACTTCCGACTCCACGTCCACCGGATACAAGAATCTTGGCATCCATGATATCAACCGTCTCAGATACAGATTTGACAACTTCCATGATCTCAACATATTTATTATCCGGTGTAAATCCTGGATTAAACTCTTCTACATTTGCCTTTGCACCTTCGATCTTAGCGATCTTCTGCATAACACCAGGACGAACGGTTGCCATCTGCGGACGATTATCCGGGCAGGCGATGGTAGCGATCGTGTTTCCACCAAATGCCGGACGAGTCATAAGAAGCTGATTGTGCTTCTGCTCTTTTCCTGCTACCGGGTTGATCGGGAAATCACCGATCTCAAGCTGTGTACAGTCTGCTGTAAGACCTGTCTGTACTCTTGCGGATACTCTAGGACCAAGATCACGTCCGATTGCAGTTGCGCCGACTAACATGATCTCCGGTTTATATTTTTCGATAACAGATGCCAGTGCATGTGCGTATGGCTCTGTTCTATATTCTTTCAGTTCCGGATCATCTACTACGATTACTTTATCTGCTCCGTATGCTGCAAGCTCATCTGCAAGTCCTTTTACGTCAGAACCGATCAGAACGGCTGCTACTTCTGCATTTAAGTCTGCTGCAAGGTCTTTTGCTTTTCCAAGAAGTTCAAATGCGATTCCGCTCAGTTTGTTGTCTACCTGTTCAGCAAAGACATATACTCCCTTATATTCTTCTAAGTTCATGATATTCACCACTTTTCCTTCTTATTAAATGATATGTTTCTCTGTTAATTTTCCCATCAGGTAAGATACTGCTTCTTCCGGATCAAGAGTAACTTTTTCTCCTGCCCCTTTTCTTACTTTGTCAGATGCTTTTGCGATCTTTGTAGGTGATCCCTTCAGACCGATATTTGCATCATCCAAGGTAGTAAGATCTGCTCTTCCCCATGTTGTGATCTCAGCATCACAAGCATCGAAGATTCCGCCTGGTGTCATATAACGTGGTTCATTTAATTCTGAAAGTGCAGTGATAAGGCAAGGCATTTTTGCTTTCAGTACATGATATCTGTCTTCGAACTGACGCTGTACGATCACGCTGTCGCCTTCTACTTTGATATCCTGTGCATAAGAGATTACCGGGATGTCCAGATGTTCGGAAATCTGCGGTCCAACCTGTGCTGTATCACCATCGATTGCCTGACGTCCTGTGATAATCAGGTCATAATCGAGTTTACGGAGTGCTGCTGCGATGGTGCTTGATGTAGCCCATGTATCAGCTCCTCCAAGTACTCTGTCTGTTACAAGAATTGCCTTATCAGCTCCCATTGCAAGTGCTTCACGAAGCACATCGGCTGCTTTTGGAAGTCCCATTGTAAGTACAGTTACTTCTGCTCCATACTGGTCTTTTAATCTAAGTGCGGCCTCAAGACCTGCTTTGTCATCCGGGTTCATAATTGCAAGCATTGCAGCTCTGTTAAGTGTACCGTCCGGATTAAACTGAACTCCGCCTTTTGTATCCGGTACCTGTTTTATACAAACAACTATCTTCACGATTCGTACCTCCTATTTCAATAAGTTTCCAGAAATAACCATACGCTGAACTTCTGAAGTTCCTTCGTAGATTTCTGTAATCTTTGCGTCACGCATCATACGTTCTACATCGTATTCTCTGATGTATCCGTATCCACCATGTAACTGAACAGCCTTTGTGGTAACTTCCATCGCTACTTCTGCTGCATAAAGCTTAGCCTGTGCAGCTTCGACAGAGTAAACTTTCTTTGTAGCTTTTGCCATGGCAGCTTTGTATACCATCATCTTTGCAGCCTCTACCTTTGTAGCCATATCTGCAAGCTGGAACTGTGTATTCTGGAACTGGCCAATCGTGCGTCCGAACTGTTTTCTTTCTTTTACATATGCGATTGTTCTGTCAAGTGCACCTTCAGCGATTCCAAGTGCCTGAGCGGCAATACCGATACGTCCGCCATCCAGAGTATGCATGGCGATGCCGAAGCCCTTGCCCTGTGCTCCAAGGAGATTTTCTTTTGGAATACGGCAGTCTTCAAAAATAAGCTCGTATGTTGAAGATCCACGGATACCCATCTTCTTCTCTTTGGTTCCGAATGTGAATCCCGGAGTGTCTTTCTCTACGATGAATGCAGAAATCTCTTTCATCTTTCTGCCACGTTTTTCAACAATACCTGTTACGGCGATAATGATGTAAACATCTGCTTCTTTACCGTTTGTGATAAAGCATTTTGATCCGTTTAATACCCATTCATCTCCGTCAAGAACAGCCTTAGTCTGCTGTCCCTGTGCATCTGTACCTGCCCCAGGTTCTGTAAGGCCGAAAGCTCCAAGCTTTCTTCCTGATGCAAGATCCGGAACGTATTTTGCTTTCTGCTCCGGTGTTCCGTATGTCAGGATCGGGTCTATACAAAGAGAGGTATGCGCAGATACGATTACAGATGTTGTGGCACAAACCTTTGCAAGTTCTTCTACACACATTACGTATGTCAGTGGATCACATCCCTGTCCCTCGTATTCCTTCGGTACCGGAATACCAAGAAATCCATATTTCGCCATTTTTTCAACTGTTGCTCTTGGGAAAACTTCTGTCTCGTCCACTTCCTGTGCAAGTGGTTTTACTTCGTTTTCTGCGAATTCTTTAAACAGAGTTCTTGCCATTTCGTGTTTCTTATCTAATCCGAAATCCATTTATTCTTCCTCCATGTCTTTATTTAGAACATCCATTACTGTGCATCAACCGGAGTTTTTGTGCGGTCTGCATTGTATACATAGAATCCTTTTCCGCTCTTAACTCCAAGGTTTCCACCACGGACCATCTTACGAAGCAGCGGGCATGCACGATATTTGCTGTCGCCTGTTTCTGCATAAAGTACATCCATGATAGCAAGGCAGATATCAAGTCCGATGAAATCACCAAGCTCCAGAGGTCCCATTGGATGGTTTGCACCAAGCTTCATTGCTGCATCGATTCCTGCGATGTCAGATACACCTTCCATCTTGATGAAAGCTGCTTCATTGATCATCGGAACAAGGATACGGTTTACTACGAAACCTGCTGCTTCATTAACCTGTACAGGTGTCTTTCCGATTTCTTCTGCGATCTTCTTGATTGCATCTACAGTTTCAGCCGGTGTATTTACGCCTGCGATCACTTCTACTAATTTCATACGGTCTGCCGGGTTGAAGAAATGCATACCGATCATTGGACGGGTAAGTCCGTTGCCGATTTCTGTGATAGAAAGGCTGGAGGTATTTGATGCAAAAATGCATTCAGGTTTTGCGATCTTATCAAGTTCACTGAATGTAGTTTTCTTAACTTCCATGTTCTCAAATGCTGCTTCTACGATCAGATCACAATCTGCGCAGAGATCTTCTTTGAGTCCCGGAGTAATTTTTGCAAGAATTGCATCAACTGCTTCCTGAGTTAATTTTCCTTTCTGAACAAGTCTGTCATAGCCTTTAGCGATTTTAGCTTTTCCGCCTTCTGCCCATTCCTGTTTGATGTCACAGAGTGCTACTTCATATCCATCTACCTGAGCAAATGCCTTTGCAATGCCCTGTCCCATTGTTCCTGCGCCAATAATTCCTACTTTCATTGAAATTACCTCCATTTTATAAATTTAATTTTCCAGGGGAGAGTTAATTCTCCCCTTTATTAAACGAACTTATTTATTAAGGAAAGCTTCTACTTTTCTCTTTTCAAGGAATGCTGCCATTCCTTCTTTCTGGTCGTAGGATTCAAAGCATCCGCCGAAGAGTTTTTCTTCTACTACGATTGCCTCATCCATTCCCTTTTCAAGACCTTCATTGATTGCCTGTTTGCAGTGTCTTACTGCGATCGGTGCATTCTTTGCAATGCCTGCTGCCATCTTCTTTGCTGCCGGCATCAGTTCTTCCTGCGGATATACGGCATTTACAAGACCGATTCTGTAAGCTTCGTCAGCTTTGATATTTCTTGCAGTGTAGATCATCTGCTTTGCCATACCAGGTCCGACAAGTCTTGCAAGTCTCTGTGTTCCACCAAATCCAGGTGTAATTCCAAGGCCAACCTCCGGCTGTCCGAATACTGCATTGTCTGAACAGATACGGATATCACAGCTCATGGAGATTTCACATCCGCCACCAAGAGCGAATCCATTAACTGCTGCGATTACCGGAATCGGAAGTGTTTCGATCTTACGGAAAATATCATTTCCTTTCTTTCCAAAAGCTTCTCCCTCTTCTTTTGTAAGAGTACTCATCTCAGCGATATCTGCACCGGCTACAAAAGATTTTTCTCCTGCTCCTGTAAGGATCAGGCATCTGACTGCATCAAGATCAACACCGTCGATCGTTGCATCAAGTTCATCAAGAACTGCACTATTCAGTGCGTTCAGTGCCTTTGGACGGTTAATGGTAATAATTCCAACCTGTCCTTCTACTTCATATGTAATAAATTCCATCATCAACATCTCCTTTTGATCTGGTTTATTAATCACGTTCTACGATTGTAGCGCATCCCATTCCGCCACCGATACAAAGTGTTGCAAGACCTTTCTTTGCATCACGTTTCTGCATCTCATGAAGAAGTGTAACAAGGATACGGCATCCTGAAGCTCCTACTGGATGTCCGAGAGCAATTGCTCCACCGTTTACATTTACTTTATCCATGTCGAATTTCAGATCATGTGCTACTGCAAGTGACTGTGCTGCGAAAGCTTCGTTTGCTTCGATCAGATCCATATCATCTACAGAAAGCCCTGTCTTAGCCATTACTTTATTCGTAGCTGCAACCGGTCCGACACCCATGATAGATGGATCTACTCCGCCGAGTGCTCCTGCTACCCATGTTGCCATCGGTGTAACGCCGAGCTCTTTTGCTTTTTCTTCACTCATAACAACGATTGCTGCTGCTCCGTCATTGATGCTGGAAGCATTTGCTGCTGTTACAATACCATCTTTTTTGAATGCCGGACGAAGTCTTGCGATTCCTTCTGCTGTTGTTCCCGGACGCGGTCCTTCATCTGTATCAACTACGATGGTTTCTTTTTTCTTCTTCACTTCTACAGGAACAATCTCATCTTTGAATTTTCCTGCTTCGATTGCTGCGCAGGCTTTCTGCTGGCTTGCTGCTGCAAATTCATCAAGCTGTTCTCTTGTGAGTCCCCACTGTTCTGCTACATTCTCAGCAGTGATTCCCATGTGATAGTCATTGAATGCATCCCAAAGTGCGTCATTTACCATTGTATCGATCATCGGTGCATTTCCCATTCTGTATCCATAACGTGCGTTTTTTAGTGCATATGGAGCCATAGACATATTTTCCATACCGCCTGCTACAACGATATCAGCATCTCCTGCCTGGATCATCTGTGCAGCCATGTTCACACAGTTAAGTCCGGATCCGCAAACAACGTTAACCGTAACTGCCGGTGTCTCGACCGGAAGACCTGCTTTTAAAGAAGCCTGACGTGCAACGTTCTGTCCAAGACCTGCCTGGATTACACAACCCATATATACATGATCAACCTGTTCCGGAGCAACACCTGCTCTATTTAAAGCTTCTTTGATAACGATAGATCCTAATTCCGGTGCCGGAGTTGTAGAAAGAGCTCCACCCATACTTCCGATTGCTGTACGACACGCACCTGCTAACACGATTTTCTTTGCCATCACTTTTTCCTCCTTTTACATCTTAATGGTAAGTATCACTTCTTATTAAATATATACTGTTTTACTTTCCGTTTTTAAGATTTTCGCAAGGGACTTTTTTGTCCTCTTTTTTTAATATACTACCCATTTCCCGTTCTGTCAAATATTTATCAATCATTTTTTATCATTTAATTTTCTTTTAACATTTTCACCAACATTTTTTTACAATACATCTGCATTATTCGTCATTTCCAACACACCACTTTTATATTGACCTTTCCCAGATATGGTGCTACACTTAAGATTGTTAAAAATTATTCAACCAGAATACTATAATTAAATTATGAATGAGAAGGTGTGAAAATGAGCAAAAGTTTTGAAGAATTAATCTCAAAAGCAAATCAAAAAACCTTAAAGAAAGTCTCTGTTTCCAACGCACAGGATGAGCCGGTACTGCAGGCTGTCAAAGCTGCAAAAGAGCAAAATATCGCAACAGCCATCCTTGTCGGTGATGAAGCCAAGATCCGCGAGATTGCCGCTTCTATTGATATGGATCTGACAGATTTCGAGATCATCAATGAGCCTGATACCGAAGCAGCTGCATTAAAGGCTGTTGAGCTTGTACACAACGGCAAAGCTGATATCCTTTTAAAAGGATTGCTTGAAACAAAGACATTCTTAAAGAGCGTATTGAATAAAGAAGTCGGACTTCGTACCGGAAAGATGCTTTCCCATGTATGTGTATTTGAGATTGAAGGCATCAACCGTCTTCTGTTCTTCACAGACGTAGCTTTCAATACATATCCAACCCTTGCAGATAAAGTCAATATCATCAACAATGCAGTAGAAGTCGCACATGCATGTGGCATCGAATGCCCGAAGGTTGCTCCTCTGTGTGCAGTTGAGACAGTGAATCCAAAGATGCAGCCAACAGTTGATGCCGATAATCTCACCAAGATGTACGAGGGTGGCGATTTCAAAGGATGCCAGATCTACGGACCACTTTCCATGGATCTTGCGATCGATCCGGAAGCAGCTGTTCACAAAGGTGTGACTAATCCAGTAGCCGGACATGCTGATATTCTCCTCTTCCCGAATATCGATGCAGGGAATATCACATATAAGATTCTTGTCCGCACTGCAAAGGTCAAGATCGGTAACGTACTTGTCGGAACAAGCGCTCCGGTTGTACTTACATCACGTTCTGATGATTTCCAGACAAAACTGAATTCTATCGCTCTTGCGACCGTAATCGCAGGATCGATCACAGACTAAGGAGGATCTTTTTATGAGCTATAAAATTTTAGTAATCAACCCGGGATCTACTTCTACCAAGATCGGTGTGTACGAAGACGAAACTTTGTTATTCGAAGAAACACTCCGTCATTCCACCGAAGAGATTGCAAAATATGCAACCATCGTTGACCAGAAAGATTTCCGTAAAGAACTGATCGTAGATATTCTCGCAAAGAACAGCTTCGACATCAAATCTCTGAATGTTGTAGTAGGACGAGGCGGACTTTTAAAACCGATCCCAGGTGGAACCTATCCAGTATCTGACGCACTTCTTGCTGACTTAAAAGCAGGTGTGCAAGGACAGCATGCATCGAACCTTGGAGGCATCCTTGCCCGCGAAATCGGTGATGAGATCGGAGTTCCTTCTTACATTGTTGACCCGGTTGTTGTCGATGAGATGGAACCTGTTGCAAGATATTCCGGAATCCCGGAACTTCCGCGTATCAGTATCTTCCACGCACTGAACCAGAAAGCAGTTGCCAAACGCTACGCCAAAGAACAGAATGTATCTTATGACTCCCTGAACCTGGTCGTTGTACATATGGGTGGCGGTGTATCTGTCGGTGCTCATAAAAATGGCAAAGTTGTCGATGTCAACAACACGCTTGACGGAGACGGACCTTTCTCACCAGAACGTTCCGGCGGTGTACCGGCAGGCGCACTCGTAAAAATGTGTTTCTCCGGTCAGTACACACAGGCTGAAGTATACAAAAAGATCAATGGGAAAGGCGGTCTCAACGGATACCTTGGAACCAACAACATGCGCGACGTTGCAGAACGTGCCTTTGAAAAGGGTGACGAAGAAGCAGCCGGTGTATTCCACGCATTCACTTACCAGGTTGCCAAAGAAGTCGGCGCCATGGCAGCCGTACTTAACGGCAAAGTAGACCAGATCCTTCTCACCGGCGGTATCGCATACAGCGATTATGTAACATCCGAGATCAAGGAAAAAGTCGGATTCATCGCCCCAATCACCGTCTACCCGGGAGAAGACGAACTCCTCGCTCTCGCCCAAGGCGCTCTCCGTGTATTAAACGGCGAAGAAAAACCTCTGGTATATTAATTTTTTTCAAAGCCCTAAAACATGCAAAACGCATATATCTCATCGTAGAAAAAAGTCTGGCACACCTCGCCAGACTTTTTTAGTTACTACGCTTTTATTTAATAATGTCAATAGCTTCGAGGGACAAATTGGGCAAAAGATAATGCGTCTATTCGTCTTTTGTGCAATGGAGATGAAACCCAAAAATCGTGGAAGCCTCTGCTGAACACGATTTCCGCTTTAGGGGATTCATCGGAATGGTTTGCACAACTAGAATAGACGCATTATCTTTTGCCCAATTTGTCAACACAACCTAAATCATTCAAAAAAAGAGCGGACACTAAAAAAGTATCCACCCTTTTTTTCTATCCCTAATCTCTTTTAACTACAGCAGAGCATCCCATTCCGCCACCAACACAAAGTGTTGCAAGTCCTGTATGTACATCTTCTTTCTGCATCTCATACAACAAGCTTACAAGGATTCTTGCACCTGAGCAGCCAACCGGATGTCCGAGAGCAATTGCTCCACCATTGACATTCAGCTTACTAAGGTCAAATCCAAGATCTTTTCCAACTGCTACTGACTGTGCTGCAAATGCTTCGTTTGCTTCGATCAGATCAAAATCTCCGATCTCCATTCCCAGCTTCTTCATAACCTTACGTGTTGAATAAACCGGTCCGATTCCCATGATTGCCGGATCACATCCTGCGAGTTCTCCGCCGATCCATGTTGCCATAGGTGTTACGCCAAGCTCTTTTGCTTTTTCTTCGCTCATAACGATAAGTGCAGCTGCACCATCATTGATTCCAGATGCGTTACCTGCTGTAACCATACCGTCTTTCTTAAATGCAGGACGAAGTTTTGCAAGACCTTCTTTTGTGATTCCTTTACGAGGACCTTCATCTGTATCTACAAGAATCGTTTCTTTTTTCTTCTTCACTTCGACCGGAACAATCTCGTCTTTAAATTTACCTTCTGCCATTGCTTTTTCACATTTGTTCTGAGACCATGCTGCAAATTCATCCAGTTCTTCTCTTGTAAGTCCCCACTGTTCGCAGATATTTTCTGCTGTGATTCCCATGTGATAATTATGGAATGCGTCGGTCAGACCATCCTTGATCATAGCATCTTCGATTGTCGCATTTCCCATACGATATCCATAACGTCCGTTTCTCAACATGTACGGAGCCATTGTCATATTTTCCATACCACCTGCAACGATGATATCTGCATCTCCAGCTGCGATCAGCTTCGCTGCAAGGTTTACACAGTGAAGACCGGATCCACAAAGTACGTTGATAGTTGTTGCCGGTACTTCATTCGGGATTCCTGCATATACAGCTGCCTGACGTGCCGGGTTCTGTCCGTTGCCTGCCTGGATAACATTTCCCATATACACTTCGTCAACCTGATCCGGAGAAACGCCCGCTCTTTTGAGAGCTTCTTTGATTACGATCGTTCCAAGTTCTACAGCCGATGTATTTGCAAACTGTCCGCCCATTACACCGATTGCTGTACGACACGCTCCTGCTAAAACAACTTTTCTTGCCATGATAAAAATCCTCCTTTTATATTCACAAAAATCTGATAGTTCTATTATAATCCCCTTGTTTTCACTTTTCAATAGTTGATTGATATTTTTTTAACATTTTTCTTGTGTACTATAATAGAAACATCTGTTAACTTTATTGAAACACATCTTAATAAATGTTAAGATTTTGTCTTGTGTTTATATATTTTTAATACTTTTTATACTTATTTTATCGAAAGGATTTTATCTCACATGAACGAATTAAGACCAAAACTTTTTGACGTCATGAAGAGCTACACCAAAAAACAGCTGATCAAGGATATCATTTCTGGTATCATCGTTGCCATTATTGCTCTTCCCCTCTCAATCGCACTCGCAATTGCTTCCAGTGTCGGACCAGAGCAGGGACTTTACACCGCGATCATTGCCGGTTTCTTTATCTCTTTCTTCGGAGGGAGCCGTGTACAGATTGGCGGACCGACCGCTGCATTCGTTGTTATTATTTATGGAATTGTTGCCAGTTATGGAACCGACGGTCTGATCGTCGCAACCATCCTCGCCGGCATTATCCTTGTCATCATGGGAATCTGCCGTTTCGGTTCTCTGATCAAATACATTCCTTACACGATCACAACCGGATTTACCTGTGGTATTGCTGTCACCCTGTTTATCGGACAGCTGAAAGATTTCTTCGGTATGGATATTGCTTCCGTTCCATCTGAATTTCTGGACAAGGTCATTGTCTATGCAAAAAATATCAGTACGATCAACCTAACCGCCACCCTGATCGGTCTTTTAGCTGTTGCGATCATGCTACTTTGGACAAAAGTAACTGATAAAATTCCGGGGTCTCTGGTTGCCATCGTTGTTACCACTGCAATCGCTTATTTTGCAAAACTTCCGGTCAACACCATTGGAAGTGTGTATGGAAAACTGAATTCTGCTTTTCCTTCTTTCCATATTCCATCTATTACCATGAACCTGATACAGCAGATGATCTCACCGGCATTTACCATTGCTGTTCTTGCAGCGATTGAATCCCTGCTGTCCGCAGTTGTATCGGATGGAATGATCGGCGATACCCACAAATCCAATGCCGAACTGATCGGACAGGGTCTGGGAAATATTTTCTCCGGTTTCTTTGGTGGAATTCCTGCGACCGGTGCAATCGCCAGAACTGCTGCCAATGTCCGCAATGGCGGACGGACTCCGATTGCCGGAATCGCACATTGTATTACACTTACAATCATTCTTCTGGTACTGATGCCACTTGCCGCCCTGATCCCAATGACAACACTTGCTGCTGTTCTTCTGGTGGTTGCCGCAAATATGGCCGACTGGAGTTCCTTCTTCCGTTTGTGTAAGAATGCTCCTAAAAGTGATATCATCGTTCTGGTTGCAACCTTCTTTCTGACCGTATTCTTCGATCTGGTTATTGCCATCGAAATCGGTGTTGTCCTCGCCGCCTTGCTTTTCATGAAACGTATGGCAGAAACAGCTGATATCAAAGCCTGGAAATATACCGATTCACCGGACATTACCCCGGGGGAAGCAGAAAAACTACGTGAGATCCCGCATTCCATCAGTGTATTCGAAATCTGCGGACCGATGTTTTTTGCCGCAGCCGATCAGCTTCTTGGCATCAACAGCGATCATCGTACCAAAGCAGTCGTCATCCGTATGCGAAGTGTACCGGCTATCGATGCCAGTGCAATGAAATGTCTCCATGAACTTGCTGAGCGTGCAAAGAAAAAGAATATCCATCTGATTTTCTCCCACGTCAATGAACAGCCGATGAAGGTTATGAAAAAAGATGGATTCTATGAACTGATCGGAAAAGAGAATTTCCATGAAAACATTGTAAGTGCACTGGATTATGCGGAAACACTTGTAAAATAGTTTTGCGATTATTATGTTTTTTCAAAAAAACAATTTTGTCATTGACATTTATATAGCAATTTGTTAAATTAAAGTTGCTCATATGACTGACGGAAGTGGAATGAACCACAGGGAAATATGAGGATTTGATTATTTAGCCGACCGTCTGGGCGATTCAGCTCAGATGCCGGCTTTTTTTACGCATTTTTATAAGATTATCATAAATCAGGGCTATATAAAAGGCGTAAACATCCATCGGTTCTTCTGGCTGAACCTTTTCATATGTCTGGAATTTGCCAGAACTTTCCGGGCATAAACCGCAGCAACACAGTGTATAATAACCAGGTCATAGGTACTATGGCTCACCCACAAGAAGGAGGAATAACCAAATGATGCAGAAAGAACAATGGCAGGGATTTGAAGGAAGACTCTGGAAAGAAGAAATCAACGTTCGTGATTTTATCCAGAACAACTACACACCTTACGAGGGAGATTCTTCATTCCTTGCAGATCCGACCGAAGCAACAAACCAGCTCTGGGGCAAGCTTCAGGAACTCCAGAAAGAAGAACGTGCAAAAGGCGGCGTTCTGGATATGGAAACAGAAGTGGTATCTTCTCTTACCGCTTACGGTCCAGGTTATATCTGCGAAGAACTGAAAGATAAAGAACAGGTTGTGGGTCTTCAGACTGACAAACCTCTGAAACGTGCATTTATGCCGTTCGGTGGAATCAAAATGGCTGAGGAAGCATGCAAAACTTACGGATATGAACCAAACCCGAAATTCCATAAAATCTTTACAGATTATCATAAAACACATAACCAGGCAGTATTTGATGCCTACACACCGGAAATGAAAAAAGCACGTCACGCAAAAATCCTTACCGGTCTTCCGGATACTTACGGAAGAGGACGTATCGTCGGCGATTACCGCCGTGTTGCCCTCTACGGAATCGATCTCCTGATCGCCATGAAGCAGGATGACCTTGCAAACTGCGGATATGGCTCTATGCGTGACAACGTGATCCGGCAAAGAGAAGAGCTTGCAGAACAGATCCGCGCCCTCAAAGGCATGAAAGAAATGGCTGCTGCCTATGGATTCGATATCTCCGAACCGGCTAAGAACGCAAAAGAAGCATTCCAGTGGCTGTACTTCGGATACCTTGCAGCAATCAAGACTCAGAACGGAGCTGCCATGAGCGTCGGACGTGTATCTACCTTCCTTGATATCTACATCAAGAGAGATATGGAAGCAGGAATCCTTACCGAAGAAGAAGCTCAGGAATTAGTTGACCATATGACAATGAAATTCCGTATGGTTAAGTTCGCACGTATCCCATCTTACAACCAGCTCTTCTCTGGTGACCCGGTTTGGGCTACACTGGAAGTCGGCGGAATGGGACAGGACGGACGTTCTATGGTAACAAAGACAGACTACCGTTTCCTGCACACCCTGGAAAACATGGGACCTTCTCCGGAACCGAACCTGACTGTACTTTACACAGAACGTCTTCCGAAGAACTTCAAGGACTACGCTTCACATATTTCTATTGAAACAAGTTCTATCCAGTATGAAAATGATGATGCAATGCGTCCGGTATGGGGCGATGACTATTCTATCTGCTGCTGCGTATCTGCAACACAGACAGGTAAAGAAATGCAGTTCTTCGGAGCAAGAGCAAACCTTGCAAAATGCCTTCTTTACGCGATCAACGGTGGTGTCGACTGCAAATCAAAAGATCAGGTAGGACCGGCTTACACACCAATCACTTCTGAATACCTTGATTATGATGAAGTAATGGCTAAATACGACAAGATGATGGACTGGCTCGCTGGACTGTATGTAAACGTACTGAACCTGATCCAGTACATGCATGACAAATACTACTATGAAGCATCTCAGATGGCACTGATCGATACCGATGTACGTCGTACATTTGCAACAGGTATCGCAGGATTCTCTCATGTAGTTGACTCCTTAAGTGCGATCAAATATGCAAAAGTGAAAACAATCCGTGACGAAAACGGACTCGTTGTAGATTTCGAGACAACCGGTGATTTCCCGAAATACGGAAATGATGATGACCGCGCAGATGATATCGCAGTATGGCTTCTTCAGACATTTATGAAGAAACTGAAAAAGCATCACACCTACCGTGAATCCGAACCGACAACTTCTATCCTTACCATTACCTCAAACGTTGTATATGGAAAAGCTACCGGTGCTCTTCCGGACGGAAGAAAAGCAGGCGCACCGCTTTCACCTGGAGCAAACCCAAGCTACGGTGCAGAACAGAACGGACTTCTTGCTTCCCTGAACTCCGTTGCCAAGCTGCCTTACGAATGGGCACTTGACGGAATCTCTAACACCCAGACCATCAACCCGGATGCAATCGGACATACTCCGGAGGAACGCATTAACAACCTGGTAAATGTTATGGACGGATACTTCTCACAGGGTGCTCACCATCTGAACGTCAACGTATTCGGAACAGAAAAACTGCTTGACGCTATGGAACATCCGGAAAAAGAAGAATACGCAAACTTTACGATCCGTGTATCAGGATATGCGGTTAAGTTCATCGACCTTACACGCGAACAGCAGCTCGATGTGATCGCAAGAACCTGCCACGATCGTATGTAATTACCGAACTTACACTCTTTTGCCAAACATATCGTTATGCTGGAAGTCATGCATTTTAAAGTGCATGACTTTCGGCACATACAGAGATGCTGCTGGCAGCTTTTCCTGCATACTAAGGCATTTAAAAGACTCTGCCTGATCCGCAGTTTTCCAATCACACAATGAAAAAGGAGATTTTCATATGACTCAAATCAAAGGACTTATTCACTCTACAGAAAGCTTTGGTTCTGTTGACGGGCCTGGGGTACGTTTTATTATATTTGTTCAGGGATGTCCACTGAGATGTCAGTTCTGCCATAACCCTGACACCTGGAATATGACAGATAAAAACGGCGCCACCTGGCGCAGTGCCGATGAGCTTCTTGCGCAGGCTCTGCGTTACCGTACTTACTGGAAAAATGGCGGCGGAATCACCGTAAGCGGCGGAGAACCTCTCCTTCAGATTGATTTTCTGCTGGATCTTTTCAAAAAAGCAAAGGCAAAAGGTATTCACACAACGATTGATACTGCAGGCGGTCCTTTTACCAGAGAAGAACCATTTTTCTCCAAATTCCAGGAGCTGATGCAGTATACCGATCTTCTTCTTGTTGATATCAAGCATATCGATGAAAAATCTCACAAAGAGCTGACCGGAAAAACAAATAAAAACATTCTGGATATGATCCGCTTTCTCTCCGATATCAAAAAACCTGTCTGGATCCGCCATGTGCTCGTACCGGAGCGCAGCGACTATGATGAATACTTAAACCGGTTAAATGATTTTATCCAGACACTTGATAATGTAGAAAGAGTAGAAATCCTGCCTTATCACACACTTGGTGCCTACAAATGGAAAGAGCTGGGACTTGATTATCCCCTCGAAGGGATCAATCCACCTTCGAAAGAACGTGTGGAAAATGCAAAGAAGATCCTGCACTGTTCGTAAAAGTTACTGTTCACAGTACCTGTGACCAGCAACGCATAAGACACATTTTAAAAAAATAGATGACAGCTTTCTCTTCATATTTTACCTGTAATGTGCTATGATTGGTGTAGTGTATTTAAGAGAGGAGCATTATAGCAATGAACGAAAGAATGGAACGCGTATTGGAAAAAATGAGAAAAAAAGGAATCGATCAGTTACTTGTATCTGATCCACTCAGCATCCGCTTCTTAACAGGCATCACGGTAAATCCTGGGGAAAGATTATATGCCCTGCTGCTTCGTACAAGCGGAAAGCACACGATTTTCCTGAACTATCTGTATTATGTTTCCAATACAGGTTTTGAAGAAGTATGGTTCAGCGATATGGACGATCAGATTGGTGTTCTGACCAGGCATATCGACACCAAAGGCGTACTCGGTATTGATAAAGTATTTCCGGCACGTTTTCTTATTCCGCTTCAGGAGCGCTGCCCTGAGCTGAAGACCGTATGGGGATCTGACTGTGTAGATGGTGTCCGCGCAGTAAAGAATGCCGAAGAAATTGAAATCATGAAACATTCTACAGCAATCAATGATCTGGTAATGGAACGAGCTGCTGCTTATATCAAAGAAGGTATGACCGAAAAGCAGATTGCTGATTTTATCGATGCAGAATACCTCAAAGAAGGTGCGAGTGGTGTAAGCTTTGATACCATCGTATGTTTCGGTGCGAATGCAGCTGACCAGCATCATACACCAAGTGAGACTAGAACCTTAAAAGCCGGTGAATGTATCCTGATCGATATGGGCTGCGTATGGCATGGATATTGTTCAGATATGACAAGAACTTTCTACTGCAAGAGCGTAGATGATGAGCAGGCTAACATTCATGATATTGTCCGCACTGCTGTCGAAAAGGCAGAAGCTGCGATCAAGCCGGGAGCACGTTTCTGTGATATTGATGCACAGGCAAGAGACTACATCGATGAAAAAGGCTACAGCGAATACTGGAAGATCCGCCTTGGACACTTCATCGGACAGGAAGACCATGAATATGGCGATGTCAGCCCGATCAATAAAAATGTGGCTGAACCTGGTATGATCTTCTCCATCGAGCCTGGTATCTATATTGAAGGCAAGTACGGCGTCCGTGTAGAAGACCTCGTTCTGGTAACAGAAGATGGACATGAAGTTCTGAACAAAGTAGAAAAGAAATACCGCATTGTCGGCTAATTAAAAGATACCTGTTTTCTACATTTAATGCCCGGTTTTCAAACAGACTTTTTACATTCTGTTTGAAAACCGGGCATTGTTACTGTTTTTATGTTATGTTCCTGTAATCTCTTATCCGGTTATCTTACACTGTCATTCTCTTTTATACATGCAGATTCTTCTCTATCTCCTGTCGCATTTCTTTCCCTTTAAAAAGGACCAGTCCGATCAGCATCAGCACTCCCATCCCAATCGAAATTACAGACGGAAATACAATCTTTACCTTTCCTGTCACCAGAAAGAAAAACGGTAGGATCATTCCATAAAGTGCTGCCATCACAAAATATACCAGATAATCCTTCGCCTGGCGATAATACACCCTCGATATGATCAGCATCGAAATCATAATCAGACCACTTACACCCGGAAGAACAAAATCGATCGACCAGCCATGCCACCTGGTCAGCCAGTCCCAGATGATACAGCCTACTGTTACAATGATCAGCTGCCACATGGCATTTTTCAGCAGATTATAACGCTTAAAAAATCCAACCGCAAGCGCAAGCCACATGCTGAATGCACCTCCACAAACGAATAGCGATAAATAAAATGTCTTATCAATACTATAATCCACGCCAAGTGCCGTTACGATAGCGATCATGCAAAGGAATGTAAATATTTTGAATATCTGCATCCCCTTCGCTTCTGTCATGACGCTTTCCGGATATTCCACCTTAAGGATCTCCGTTTTCACTTCCTGTTCTTTCAGAATCTGGAAAAAATTCTCTTTGATTGCATCACAGTCATATCTGGACGTAAATCCCAGATAAATCTTATCCCGGAAGGAACACATACAAAGCTCTACTTTCGGCGTACTTGTATAAACACCAAAATACCTGATATACGTCTCATAGCTTTCCGGCATCCGGATGATTCCCATGTTGGAAAAAATAGCGGTCACATCACTTTCTGCCGTCCTCGCCCCGATATTGATACAGACATTTTTCAGTTCCAGCGGCGCAAATTTCAGGATTGGATGCACCTGCAAGGCGAAGTAATCGTTCATCCGCTTCTCCATCTTTTCCGCTGTCAGTTCTTCTTTAAAGCATGCATTTACTTTTTGCACAACATCTTTGAACTCTTCTTTTCCACCCTGAAAATGATATCCCGGTTCGATCCAGTTGAAGAAATTGAGCATTGTATTGGTCGGAAAGAAATTACGCAGATTTACCGGAACCATCAGTACAACCGGCTTGCTTTCCTGCCGTCTTGTCATTGTCCGGTGAATCGCACACAGATATACCGCAGTCAGAAATACCGTCATCGATACACCATAAGTCTTTGCCTGATGCCTCAGTTCTTCGACCGGAATTTCTGCCTCTGTCGTCTGCAGGCTTCCAAGCTCGCGCCGGTTTCCGCGAAGCTGATGCGCTGCCGGCTTTTTCTCCTTTTTGCGGTCTGCCTGGTGGGAATAATATCTTTCAAATCCATCTGCTTCCTGATCGAAAAGGCTCTCCGAATACTCTGACAGAACCACATCCTCCAGTCCATCCTCATGATGTGCCAGATACAGATAATTTTTCACCAGCTCCCGTACAAATTCACTGGCACCGGTTCCGTCCGTCAGCACATGAAAGACCTCAAAATTGATTCTCTTTTTGTAATAAGTCACTTCAAAAAGCAAATCTCTCTTATCACGGATATAAAGGCTGCTGCACGGCTCCTTATACTCTTCTCTTACAACCGGTCTTTTATTACTCTGTTCCAGATAATGCCAGAACAGTCCCTTTCGCAGCACGGACAGAAAGATCGGATATTTTTCCAGTGTCCTGTCTACCGCCTTCTGCAGGATCTCCTGCTGTATATCCTCTTTCAATTCACAGTAGAACCGGAATACACGGGTATCCCTTTTACTGCTCGCCGCCGGAAAAAGCTTCGCTGCATTGTCCAGCCTTCTCCAGTGCTTTACATTTGTCTGCGGCATTTTCTATTCCCCCTCCAGAAAATGATTGATATATTCAAAACTTTCCTGTACATGCAGACTCCGGATTCCCAGTGCAAAATATCCGTGAAGTGCATCCTTGATCCGGTGTACTTCCACCCGGTTACCTGCCTCTGCAAGACGTCTTCCATACGCTTCTCCCTCATCCCGGAGCGGATCAAATTCTGACGTCAGGATCAGTGTATCCGGCTGTCCTGACAGATCTTTCTCCAGAATTGGTGCAAAATATGGATTTAACTTGTCCTCTTCCGAACCTGCATAAAGATTGATATAATCTTTTAATTTGCCTGCCGTCAGAAGATAATCCTGCCCGTTCTCCCTTACAGAAGAGAACAGACTCTTCTCTGAATAATCATTATTGACTGCCGGATAGATCAGAATTTGTCTCTTTGGCATAAATTCGCCACGGTCCCGTGCCATAATGGACAATGCAGCTGCCAGATTGCCACCTGCACTGTCTCCAATCAGAGTAATATCCTCCGGCTTTGTATCTGGATGCGTATACAATGCTCTTGCCACGGTATAACAGTCCATAAGCCCGGTCGGGAACTTGTGCTCCGGCGCCAGGCGGTATTCTACTGCTGCTACAGTCTGCCCCGTCGCCTGTGCCATCCGGGAACATACTCTCTCATAATTTTCCACATGCTCAGTCGCCCATCCTCCTCCGTGAAGGAAAAGCATGATCTTTCGTCCCTTGATCTGATCTTTTTCCAGACACGATGCTTCATCCGGGAAAAATACCCGGATCGGAACTTCATAATCGCCGTTATATACCTGCAGATCCATTTTTTTATAAAAAATTTTCATCGGATCCAGTCTTTTCAGATCCGCAAGCTGCCTTGATACTTCTACATCAATCCCTCCAAAAGACAGGATTTTCAGGATTGCTTTTGTTGCTATATTGATCGCCATATTTTTCTGTCCTCATTTATTTTTTCATCCAGATTTATTCTACCATAGAATGATGTCCCCTACCACTCTTTCTCTTTCCATCTTTGCTACATTAACCCATTTTCAATTTTTCAGATTTCACAATCATCTCATTATTTATTTGACACAGACTGTCAAAACAGTTACCATACACTTATGCACAAGGAGGGTGTATTTGTTTTATGAATAATAAAAAAAATATAGACGACTATTTTGATGACAACTTTGAAGTAACTTATACAGGTGATCTCCCGTCGATCCCTGTGGGGCAGGATGATTATGACGACCGATATGACGACACAGACTACCTTAACGATTATGAAACTGACGACTACTACGATGAAACAGACAGGCTTGCTCCTGATTATGAAGAAGAGGATTCTTATTATGACCGCCAAAGACCAGCCAGACGGACAGAACGGAGAAATTCCCGCAGACGTCCCGATTCCTCTTCCGAAGAACTGGCTGCTCCAATCCGGAATATTGCCCGCACCGGAAGTACTGCCGCTGAGAAACTGACCACTTTCATCCTTCGCCCGGCACCGGTTCTGATGTCCGCCATCATCCTGGCGATTACCTTTTTTTCATTCTGGAATCAGCTGTCTGATTATGGAGATATCAATACACTGACATCCAATCCAGATCTTACTCTGATTGCTTATCTGACTGTCGGAGCGGTTATGCTGATCTGGATGCTGTCTACGTTCTTTTTCACATTAAGTGGCATCCGGCACGGAACCGGACGCGGACTTACTTATTTTGTCCTGGTATATGTTCTGTCCTACCTCTTCAGTCTAGCCGCAGCTGCAATTCCTGCTGATGTTCAGTTGCTGACCGGTATCAGAGGCGGTATCCTGGTATTTGGTTCCCTTTATCCGACATACTTTCCATTCTGCGTGGTGGGAATTATTACTTGTATTTTGCGGAAAATTTTGAAGTAAAACATTCCTCATACTAAGGCATATGCCTTAGGGCATCCTCATATGGTGTTTTTACTTTATAAGTGAACAACAACTAATTACATGCGAAAAAAAGAGTAAGTCAAATCACTCATCTATCTGATTTGACTTACTCTTTTCTTACTTTTGTTTCATTCCCGATGTGTTTTCCAACTTTTGTACTATTTTTTCTATATCATATTCCGGTGCATAGGTATTGGCAATATCATAGATTCTCTGTATCGTCAAGACATCCTCTTCCAGAAAATCTGCAATTTCCTCTGCTGACATCCCTTTTTGCAATTTTTTTATAACAATTGAAACTAATGCTTCCCTGTACCCTTCTTTACGCCCTTCTTTACGTCCTTCTTTACGTCCTTCTTCACGACCTTCTCGCATCCCAATTATTTTTGCACTTTTCATAAACGAATTATGATCCCACAAAATTTTTTGTCTTTCTTCGTATTCTCTTCTTTTTCTTTCATCTGCACTCATCTTCTCCAGACATTCATAAGCTTCTTTAATATATTCATTTTGCTCTGCCATCTTTGCAAAATCCTTTCTGTTCTTTCCGCTCATAAATCGCATCCACTGGATGATCCCAGTTTCATTCTGACTTTTCTACTATAAATATTTTAACATACTGTCATCCTTTGTAAAGGCAAACTCCCATACTTCTATATTTTCTTTTGCTTTGTTCATTGTCGGGAGTTTACTCGAAAATTGAGCACCGAAAATGAGATACCTTCTGATTATGGTTAATTAGATACTTTTTCGATTTTAGAAATAAATCGAAGTAAAATAACTCTATCACATTTTCCTGAAATCTTATACCCTGCATAACATTTTCGAGCACTTTCGTTGCATTTCAATCATCAGACCATTTTATATGCATATCCAAAAAAATCCCGTACTCCATGTACAAATCACATGAAATACAGGATCTTTTTATTTATCTAACTAGAATTTGATAACTCCAAGAATTATACCTGAGATCAGACAGATAATACTTACACCCCAGATCCAGAAGAAACTGTTCTTGATGTGATCTTTGATCTCCACACCGGCAAGTCCGGTTCCAAGGAAAGTAGCAGGAACAACCGGGCTGATGAAAGTTGCACAGTTACGGCAAACAACCATTGCAATGGCAATATGTGCCGGATTTACACCGAATTCGTTTCCGATTCCGATCAGTACCGGAAGCATTCCGAAGAAGAAAGAATCGGTATCAAACATCAGTGTAAGCGGTACTGATACCAGGCCTACGATAAGCGGTAAAAATCTTCCCATAGACTGTGGAACTACGTTTGCAAGTACGTTAGCCATATGAGTCATGATCTCTGTTTGCTGCATCACTCCAAGGAATACACCTGCACAAAGAATCGTAGATGCCATGGTAAGTGCCGGACCTGCATGGGATTTAATAATCTTACCCTGCATTTTTGCACCCGGGTAGTTTACAAAAAGTGCTACTGCACATCCTACCATAAAGATATAGTAAGACGGTACCTTTGCAAGAACCAGGTTTACGATCACTACCAGTGTTACGATTACATTGAATACAAAGAGTTTCGGTCTTGCAAGCTCATTCTTTTCATTATCTGTTACGGCTTCATCTTCAATTCCGCCATACTCGATCTTTTCTGCTGAAGAAGTGCCAGCACCTCTCTTCTTTTCGATATTTCCCCAGATAAATGCTGTTCCAAGTGCAATAAAAATACCTACAACCTGCATTGGAATGATCTGTTTCCACAGTGCATTTGGTTCAATTCCAAGGACAGTAGCCGCACGCATTGTCGGTCCGCCCCATGGCAGAAGGTTCATAACACCCATTGCAGATACACAGATGAGCATCAGAGTTGTCGGTCTCATATTCAGACGTTTGTAAACCGGGAGCATTGCCGGAATTGTAATCAGGAATGTAGAGGCACCGCCTCCATCCAGATGTCCGATCATGGCAATGATACAGGTCATCATGGCAACACCGACTACATTACTTCCGACTTTCTTCATCAATGCATTGATGATCTTGTCGAACATTCCTACATCTGTCATAATTCCAAAGAAAAGTACAGAGAAGATAAACAGTGCTGCAGTACCATGTACTCCGGCTACACCAGCTGTTACAAATTCCCCCATTTCTTCAATCGTAAATGTTCCGGTTGCTACAAGGATCGCACCTGTTACAGTTGATACACTGACAAATGCAAGAGCCGGTACCGTTACATTTCTTAAGAGCAACGCAATCACAATAATGATGGTTGCAAATCCCAATAAGGCAAGCATTGCTTCACTCATGGCATTTTCTCCTTCCTTTTGTATGGGTACTTTTTCGTACCATTTATTTGATGATTCCATTATAAAAACCCAACCTTACACTCTTACAGATTCCTCCTTACATTTTGTTAAGGTAAATCTTTAAAAGTATTAAGGTTGGGTTTGTCTTATCTTACACCTTACAGATATCTGCGTCTTTTTTCTTATACCGGCTGGCTGGCACAATTCCGAATTGCCTCAAGAATCGCGGTATCCGATACCGGTTTTTCTACATATCCGTCAATGATTCCTTTCTGCCGGGCCTCTGCCACCTCGCGGCTGACTCCATCAATAATAATAAGCTTCAGCATGTCCGGATATCTGCCTGCAAGCGACATACAGAAATCCACTCCACTACAATCCTCCATCGTCTCGTCTACTACCAGCACATCTGCCTGCTGCTGTTCCAGACATTTTTGCAGTTCTTCTCTTTTCATACAGGTCTGAATCTGGATCCCGATCTTCTCAAAATTCTTTTTCAGCAGCTGCAATACCTTTGCATTGTCATCTGCCACCACGATCCGATAATCCTTTCTGGGAATATTCTGCACAATCTGTGGCATATGCTCTGTATCCAGTACCGGAAGGTAGATATGAAAGGTACTTCCTTCTCCTTTTTTGCTCTCTGCATAAATATATCCCTTATGTGAAGTAATAATCTGCTCCGCAAGTGCCAGTCCAAGTCCGGTGCCCTCTCCCCCTTTTTTCGTTGTAAAAAATGGATCAAAAATCTGACGCAGCGTCTCTTTATCCATTCCACACCCATTATCTTTCACCTGGATATGGATATACTTTTTCCATACATCCGAAAGCTTTTCAATCACTCCCTGAGCCAGTTTTTCTTTTTCTTCTGAATGGCAGGATATTCTGATATTTCCTTGATTTTTTCCAATCGCATGCACCGCATTAACGCAGACATTTAAAAGCACCTGGTTCAGCTGTGTCGCATTTCCAAGGATCATTTCATCATCTACCCGAAACTCACTTTCCATATGGATCAGAGGCGTGCAGACAGATTCCATCATCCTTTCTGCACGCGTCATGAATTTCTTTATCGAAATATTTTTATAAACGGTCTCTACATTCTTTCGACTCAGGGACGAAATCTGGCGCACTACATCCTTTGCTTTTTCCGAAGCCTCATAAATTTCTTTTGCACTGTCCTGTTCTTCTGATCCTTCCGGAAGTTCCATCATCAGAAGTTCTGCATATCCCATGATCGGAGTCAGAAAATTATTGAATTCATGTGCGATACCACCTGTCATAGTTCCCATGATCTGAAGTCTTTGCTGATGTGCGATACTCTGCTCACTCCGATGCATTTTTTCCAACTGCTCATTCAGTTCTTTCAGATCATTGATCTCCCGCACAGCTCTTCTCATATCACGCATCACTCTGCCAAATAAGACAACCGCAATACCGGCAGCCAACAAAATACCAACAAAAATACATACCATTTTCAAGAAACCTTCAGCTATCGGTTCGTACAGATCATCGTAGTCGATCACCGCACTGACTACCCAGAAGCTGTCTCCGATCTGAACCGGAGAATATGCACTGATTTTCTGTACTCTCGGACGTTCTTCATTTGTCCACCAATACGAATAATAATGAGAAATACCTTCTTTTCTCTTCTTCTGATCCTCAATCATCTTCTCCAGACTGGAGTAATCCAGATCCGGATACATTTTCTTCCTTCCTGCAATAACCGGAATTCCCCACTGTTCTTTCTTCGGATGCATGATAATCGTTCCTTCTGCATCTTTGACTACAATGTATCCATTCGTTCCGATGTGAATTCCCGAAATCAGTTTCTGATAATATTTTTCCGCATCGATCATCAGACAGATCTTTCTCCCATCCTTCAAAATACGCTTATATACATTATAAATTTTCCCACCTGTATCTTTTTCCATATAAATGCTATTCTTTGCCGAGCTTTGAGTGAGCAGCTGTGAACTTACAATCTGTACATCCTTGACACTCTCTGAAAGCTTTCCCTGTTCGTCTTCCAGGTACAGATTCGTGATAAAACTGGTCTGTGTGTCTATAAATTCCCGATATAGTTGTTTTGCCTCATCCTGCGGTCTGTTCTCTGCTGTTTTCGCAAGAAAGCTTAAACTTTCCTCATATTCCTCTGCGGACATCGCCATATTTTCACTCAGAATTCTGGTTGTCAGGAGCATCTGTTCCTCCTGGTTCTGCATCAAAGTATCTCTGTACTTTTTCCAGACACCAAATCCTGCAAATACAAGAATTACGATTAAAAAAAGTGGAATCGCAGCAATCAGTGTCTTTTTGTTTTTCTTCATATATTCTCGTCCCCGGTTTGTTATCAATTGACTTGTTCTCTTTCTAATATTATAATGTTTTTTATAAGTTGTATAGAATTTTATTGAAATTATTACTTTTGGGAGGTTGCCTCAATGGCTGACAAAATACTGATCGTAGATGATGATCCGGCAATCTGTAAGCTGCTGGAAAAGGTAATGCACAGCAATGAGCTGGAAACAACAACAGTAAACTGTGGCATGGATGCTCTGTCCATCCTGAAAAATCATACATTTGACCTGATCCTTATGGATATCATGCTGGGAGATATGGAAGGGTTTGAAGTTATCAAAAGGCTTCGCAATCAGGGGATCAGTACTCCGGTTATGATCGTCAGCGGACGTAATGAAGACTATGATTCTCTGTACGGGCTTTCACTTGGAGCGGATGATTATATCACCAAGCCGTTCCGACCGCTTGTACTTGGTGCCAAAGTAAAAGCACTGATCCGCCGCAACAAGAATCTGGTACTCGACAATTCCGATACTCTGGAATGCGGTCCATTCAGCTATGATACCACAACCATGCGTTTTTACAAAAATGGCGAAGAACTTATCCTTTCTTCCAAGGAGTCTGCACTTCTTCTGCTTTTTATGAAGCATCCGCAACAGGTTTTCACCAAGGATATGATCTATGAACATGTCTGGGGCAATACGGTTGCCGTTGATGACAATGCGATCATGGTCTACATCAACCGGCTTCGTGGTAAGATCGAGGACGACAGACAGAATCCGGCGTATATCCTGACAATCCGCGGACTGGGATACCGTTTTGTTCCGTAAACGACCTTTTCATCAAGAAGAGGCTCCATCCGGAATCTTCTCCTAATGAATAAGAAAGAATGTGCCTCGGCACATTCTCGCGCCGAGCGCGTTGCTGAGCGCCAGTGGCGCTCGTTAAGCAACGACCGAAGCGGAGCGTAGACCGCTTGCGACATTCTTCATCTTCGTGCGAGTGCGCATCTCCGGCACGCAGTGCCTTTTATTTCATAGGAAGTTCCTTTGGAATTTCCTATGAAATAAAAAAGATGACTTTTCACCCGCTCATTTGTGAAAAGTCATCTTTTTTATTCCTCACCAGTCTGGTGCAGTCCATATTCATGGCAGAAAATTTGATTCCCGTTCTCAGTTATTATACGCTCTATTTTACAACTGGAAAGAGGTTCAGGATTGCCCCGTTCTCGTTTGGAATTTTATTGCACAGCATCGCAAGAAACAGTGAGGTGGCAAGCAGATCGGCACACCCACCCGCGCTGATACCACGCTTTATATAATCCGCATCCATACGGATCAGTTTGTCTAACGCATCTTCTGAGTAGGCTCCGCCTTCCTCCAGAAACTGCATCGCTTCCATCTGTACCTGATAGAGTACTGACGGATTCTTTCTCGATAAAATGTTGGAATCCTGCACCCGGCTCATCAGTGCAAAAAGGATCTGTAATTTGATTCGGTTCCACTCCATTCCCCGCAAAAGTCCATCCTCCAGTACCGGAAGCGCAATATGAAAAACAGATGGGTATCCGGCAAGCGCTTCCCCGCGAATCCCTGTAGTCCCGTATTGTACGAGATTTTTCTCACCGTTACTTTTCGCAGGTTCCTTTCCCAACATCTCAATTTCGGCTCTTAAGATCCTGGCAGTCATCTTCTGCTCCATCCGAAGGATGGATTGTAAAGTAACCGTTCCGTCTTCCTGGATACATCTTCCCGCTGCCGCACTGAATATTCCAAGGGTAAAGATCATCCCTTTATGTGTATTCACATGTCCGGTTGCCCGATACATGGCTTCCTCCGCAAGCATTCCGGTCTTACGGATTTCACGGAAAAGATCTTCCGGCGTACAGGTCAGCTGATATCCCTGGGATGCCATTCTAACAAACCACGGATACAACGCCTCTGCACTTCTTTCAAAGGTCTGCACATCCATATCAGTGTGGGCACCACAGGAATACGGATCTACAAGCCCCGGTTTGGGAACCGTATAGACTTCCTCAAGCAGCGCCTGATACGCCATCCGGCCAATCGATTCTGCAAAGTATTCTGCTTTCTCTACTGCCTGATTCTTTCCCATACGGTTCTCCTTTTATATCCAATTACCAATAACCTGTAAGTTTTCCGATCAGAATTTAATCATCAAATTCAAACGGCTTGATCTGACGGACAACATCCATGATGGTACCGTCACGGCTTTCAATGACACCGACAACACGATCTCCAAACTGTACCTTCTGTGGTTCCCCCGCGATAGAGTAAGCGATATCACGTAATTCTTCGATGGTCTTAAACGGAAGGTCTACATCTTTCATTGCTTCGATCAGATCCTGTCTCTTCGGATTGATTGCAATACCATAATCTGTGATGACAACGTCTACACTTTCTCCCGGTGTTGTGACGGTTGTTACGTCTGTACAGATTGCCGGTGTTCTTCCCTGAAGAAGCGGTGCGATAACGATGGCACATTTTGCTCCGGCTGCTGTATCCGGATGTCCACCCTGCGCTCCTGTGATCATACCATTAGAATCTACAACAACGTTACAGTTGAAGTGTACGTCAACTTCCAGAGCTGCAAGAATTACGAAGTCCAATTTATTGACAACTGCACCTTTGTTGAACGGGTTCGCATACTCACCTGCACTGATCCGGAAATGATGCAGATCTTTTACAGATTCTACGGCTGCAAGGTCAAAGTCCTGTGTATCAAGAAGTGCATCTACCTGACCGTTGATCAGAAGGTCACACATCGGCTTTGTAAGACCACCCACACCAAAACGCATGCGGATATTTCTTTCTTTCATTACCTTTGCAAGTGAAATAGTAGATGCGATAGAAGCTCCGCCGACACCTGTCTGATAAGAGAATCCATCTTTGAAATACGGTGTATTTACAACGAACTGTGTACAGTAATCAGCCATCATCAGCTTTCTCATATCTGTGGTCGGTTTTGCTGCACCTGTTGCGATCTTCTTCGGATCACCGATCTGGTCTACTTCTACAACATAGTCTACCTTTGTCATTGAAATATGTGCCGGAAAGTTCGGGAACGGAACCATGCAGTCTGTGATTGCTACGACTTTGTTTGCATGGAAAGCATCTGACATTGCGTAGGAAAGTACACCACAGTCAGATTTTCCACCGATACCACGGCAGTTACCGTACTCATCACAGGTAGGAGTTCCGATAAATGCGATATCGATCTGTGTCTCACCTGTTACCAGGGCACGTACACGTCCGCCGTGGGAACGCATGATCGCAAGACCTTTTAATTTACCATTGGAAATAGCTTCTCCGATCTTTCCACGCACACCGGATGACTGGATATTTGTAATGGTTCCATCTTCAATATATTCTACCAGAGGATCATGTGCTTTTCCAAGAGAGCTTGCACAGATAGTAATGTCCTTGATCCCCATATCATGAATCTCTTTCATTACCATATTTACAACGTAATCCCCTTCACGGAAATGGTGATGGAAGCTGACTGTCATACCGTCTTTGATGCCACATTTTATAAGAACATCATGGATACTGTCTACCATCTTGCTTCCGTTGGAATTGATCACACATTCTACTTCCGGTCCATGTTTTTTATAGACATGTCCGTCAAAATGATGAACACCCTGAAATACTTCTTTGCCAGTTGCTTTTAAAATCTCTTCCGGGATATCTCTACCTACTGCGTTAATCATCTTATAAATCCCCCTTATACACACCTGAAGCTTTTGCAAGCTCGATTGTTCTCTTTGCTCCGTCATAGAAAGCGATATCGATCATCTTACCATCTACTGTAAATACACCGATTCCCTGTGCTTTCTTTGTATCAATTTCACGGACAACTTTTTCTGCGAAAATGATATCTTTCTGTTTTGGTGTAAAGATTTCATGTACAATGTTGATCTGTCTTGGGTTGATGATGGATTTTCCATCAAACCCCATCAGGTGGATATTCTCAACATCCTGACGGAAACCATCCATATCATCAAGGTCTGTGTATACAGTATCAAAGCACTGTACACCAGCTGCTCGTGCTGCGATCACCATGTTCTGTCTTGCTCCCATAAGCTCGATTCCAGTTCCGGTGATGTGTGTCTGAAGGTCTTTGGTGTAATCTCCGCCGGAAAGGGCAATACCGAAAAGTCTTTCGGAAGATTCGCAGATATCAAGTGCACGCATCACGCCTCGTGCTGATTCAATAGCTGCCATGATCAGAACGCTTCCTTCTTCGCGTCCGAAATCTTTTTCAGCCTGAACAACTTCAGCTTCTACCACTTTTACGTCCTGTGCGGATTCTGTCTTTGGAATACGAATCGCATCACAGCCGCCTGCTACTGCGCAGCGGATATCTTCTTTCCAGTAAGGAGTGTCCAGTCCGTTAATTCTGACAACACGTTCACATCCTCTATAATTAATCGTCTTAAGTGCATGATAAAGAGAAAATCTGGCTGCATCTTTCTGGTTTTCTGCAACCGCATCTTCCAGATCAAGCATGATGGAATCCGGTTTGTAAATGTAAGGATCTTTGATCAGTCCCGGTTTCTGTGCATTTAAAAACATCATAGTTCTTCTAAGTCTTTTTTTATTCGGATTCATTATCTGATCGCACCTCCCCACGGTAAATCTTCGATCTGTCCTACCGAACGGTAAACAGCTGCTTCGATTCTTGCTTTGATCGTACAGTCAAGAGCTCCTTTATCTACGATTGTAAGCTTTACATTATCGATTCCCAGATTTTCCAGTGTTTCATAAGCTACTTTCTTAATCTGGTTTCCATACTGATTGATCACTGCGCTTTCCAGTGAAAAATCAACTTTTCCTTCTCCGGCTTCTACTGTTACCTGGCAGTCACTGGATTCTAATGTTCCTGCAATTGCAGGTTTCTTGATTTCCATTCGTGCTTCCTCCTTAACATCCATTTGCATTAGTATTTGCTTCGTTGTGTTTATCATAGGGCTCTTACCTTACAGGAACACCTATGGTTTTCTTAATAATTGTTAAGATTCGCATATTTTTGCTGTTACAACTGGTCTTTCCAGTGCCTGTGAATTCATATTCACCCAGCGTTTCATATATACCCTGTCTTCTTTCCATTCAAAAGATACATGATCAAAAAAAGCCATCTCCGGATAGCGCCATTCCATCATCAACACATTTTCTGATTTCCAGTAAGCACATGCGGCAATTTTCATTTCATCCATCTCATACTGATGGTGCAGATATCCACCTGTCATAGAGGTTTTCCCATGAATCCAACAGTCCAATCCTGCTTCTACAAAATGTGTTCCTCTGTTATCTTTCATCCAGAATATTACTTTATCTTCTAAAAATTCCAGACCTGTTTTTTCTATTCTATCTTCATTCTCAAAAGGTTCCATTTCTATTTTCCGATTTCCTGAAACCATTTTGTTACTGACAGATCTGTTTTTATTTTCCAGAGACATTCTAAGACCTTTATTTTTTAATACATTCCACATCTTTTCAGCGAAATTTCTTTCTTCTTTCATCGGATCCAAAATCTCTTTTTGAATCAGTTCCGTCTCCAGGTAATTACTGTCTGCCGTAGTGATAGCAATTACCATATTTTGTTCCGGAACAATCGCACAGGTCTGTCCAAACATTCCATCTGAACACCAGATATCTCCTGTATGCGTCCAGTGAAAATTATAATCTTTTTCTCCTGCTTTCCTTGGTTGTGGATCTTTTTTACCGAGTGCAAGATTCACCCAATCAGCACTTAATAATTGTTTTTCTCCCCATTTTCCTTGATTCAGATAAAGTAACCCAAGTCTGGCCATTCCTTCTACCGTAATGCTCACACCATTTCCACCTGAACAGATTCCTTCCGGACTTTCTCCCCAGCTAAACTTCTCCAGACCAATGTACGGTGCCAGTTCTTCTTCGATCAATTGATGGCATGTTTTTCCTGTAATACGCTGTACGATCGCTGACGTAATATAAGAATTCCCACTTGAATACATAAATTCACTTCCCGGCTCTTTTACAAACGGTACTTTAAAATATGCATCCAGCCAGCTGGTTTTTAATGGTCTCCATTCATTTCCACCTATACTTCTTTCCTGTCCACTGCGCATCGTAAGTAAATTCCGTATCGTAAGCTTCTGAAGATACTCATTTGCTGCCTCACGATATTCCGGAAAATAATCAAGTACCTTATCCTCCAGCTTTATGAGTCCTTTTGTATATGCAATTCCCGCCGCTGTATTTGTAAAACATTTTGTAAAAGAATGGACAATATGTGGGATTTCCTTCCGATATGGTTCATTATATGCTTCAAATATAACTTTATTGTTTCTCAAGATCATGATTCCATGGATCTCTGCTTCTCTTTTTTCCATCTCGTTCAGAAAATTAATAATATATTCTGATGATACGCCTTCCTCTTCCGGAGTTGAATAGGTTAATTCTTTGTTCATGCTGCCACCTCATCTAACTTTATTTTAAACTGGAAACGGGGGACAAAATTTTGCCCCCTTTGTTATACATAACTCTTTTCTGTCTTTTAAAAGAACGGGAATACCAATGGAAGAATTCCTACACAGCATATAAAACTGATAATAACCAATGGCCATCCAAATTTTGCAAAGTCAGTAAATTTTAAGTTTGTAAAGATCATTAATGTCTGATTTGTTCCTGATGCGATCGGTGTCAGGAAAGAGCATCCTGCTCCAATTGCAATTGCAAGAACAATTGCCTGTGGGTTTGCTCCCATTGATTCTGCAATAGAGATCCCAATCGGGGCAAGTACTCCTGCGGTTGCCATATTGTTCATAAACTGTGTTGCAATTGCCGATCCAAGGAACAATACTGCTGTGATCAGATACAGATTTTTCGTATCTCCAAGAATACTCAGCACAACAGCTCCAAACACTTCCCCAAGTCCACTGTTCTTCATAACTGCAATGATCAAATTGATACCTGCACAGAAAAGTACCATATCAACACCGAATGAAGTGATTACTTCTTTTGGTTTTACAACAGTTGTAAGAACCGAAACCGCGATCAGTGCATATCCAATAAAATTCGGGTTCACTGTAATATCTGTAAGCGAATCCAGAATCAGAGCAAGTACGAACAAAAGGAAACTGATTCCTACAACCATCTGTTTCTTTTTCATCTCAGATGTAATTTCCGTAGCTGCTTCTATCTCTGAATTGCTTGGCACTGTTTCCTCATAAGACGGACACCAGCGGTTCATCACGATCATATAAATTCCACCCAAGATAAAAATCGGAATACCTACCCAGGCAAAATCAAACATGCCAAAAAGCTTAAGTCCAGCTTCTTCAAGCGCTGTATTTGCATAAATATTTGTCGGTGTTCCAATCAGGGTACAAGCACCACCTAAAGTACTTGCATAAATTACAAACAAAATCATTTTTGAATGACTGATCTTATTTTTCTTAGCTATACTGAAAATCACCGGCAAAAATGCCATTGCAACATAACTGTTCTGCAGAACAAATGATACCAGTCCTGATGCAAGATAAAGAATTGCAAAAATTAACATTTCTTTTTTCTTTCCACTTACATTACCGGTTAATTTATCTAAAGCATTTCCCATTACGATATCAAGCCCTGTTGCAGCAATCATTCCTGAAAACATACATATAATTGCCATCAGATGAAAACTTGAACTGCTTAACACGGCATATACTCCGTCTGCATCCATTGTTCCTGTAAATACAACGATCGGTGCCATGATCAAAAAACAAAACCAGTTTGGTAATTTTGGCGTTGCAAGAACTGCAACGAAAACTATTAATGTCAGAATCGCTCCTATTGTAGCCATACTCATTTTTCTTTTCCTCCGTATCCATATACAATAAGCCTTTTCGGAGTGCGCTTTTCCAAAAACTCTCATTCTTCTCTTATATGATGTTTACCGGCTCATCACGTTAATCTTATTATAATTGTCTGTTACTGTTTTCACCAATGCCAAAAGAAAATAGGGGTATAGCTTCATGCTATGCCCCTATTTCTCCATTTATTATTTTCTCTTTCAAAACAGATATACAGTACTTTTCCTGTCTGGAAAGGATTTTATTTTTCAAATATATAATACCTGTTTTTGTCTTTTTTACCTTGTTTTTTCCAATGCAAAAAAAATCAATATCTTTTGTATTTGTTATGTATGGAAGAAATACTTCTGATATAAAACAGAATCCCATTCCTCGCTCCAAGGTCTGCATTGCAAGCATCGAACTGTTTACGATCATCTTTGGCTTCAATTCTTTTCCATATTCTTCAAATATCTGATCGATCTCTTGTCTGACATAACAGGAATTATCCTGGATAATAAACTCATTCGGCATCATCGAAATATCCATCCATGGATATTTTTCACCTTCTCTTTTTTCTGCTTTCTGAAGCATCATATACTTCTTTGGAACTGCAAGTAACATATAATCTTCTACAATAAAATCAAATACGATAGAAGAATCCTTTTCACTCAGATCCGGCCCTATTGCCAAGTCATAGGTCCTGTTTTTTAAGCCTGGCAGGATTTCCTTAGCCATGACATTTGAAAATGATGCTTTACACCCGATGTATTTTTTACTGATCTTCTCCTGAACTTCCATTACCAACAAAAGACTGGCGCTTAGAGACATGCATACATGTATTTCCTGTTCTTCAGATAATTGAAGTTCCTTTAATTCATGCTCCATTGTGCTGTTTAAACGTTTGATTTCTTTTCCATACTCAACATAAATTTCGCCAGCCTCTGTCAGACTGATTCCATTCGATTTCCGCTCGAAAAGTAAAATTCCAAGTTCCTGTTCCAGACTGGATATAAATCTGCTGAGTGATGGTTGTGAAATATATAAAAGTTCAGCGGCTTTTGAAATACTTTTGCATTCTGCAACCGCTAAAACATAGGTAAACGATTTTAAATCATCCATTTTTATCCTCATCCTCCTGTGATCTCACTAAACAGATTATAGACTTTTTTATTTCAAAAGCGCAAGACTTACTTTTCCTCCATAAAACTCCTCACAGCACCACCTTGCTGTGAGGATCTCTCTTTTCTTTATTTCTTTTCCTTACACTTCCGTAAGCTCCCCGGTCTCAGAATCCATAATGAATCCCTTGATCTCAATATCCTTCGGCATCAATGGATGTGTCTTCAGTGCACGCACAGTCTCTTCTACCGACTTCTCCACAGATTCAAATCCACCCAGCCATTTTTCCAGATCAATTCCGCTGTGTCTTACGATATCAATATGTTCTTTGTCGATTCCGCGCTCTACCAGTTCTCCTAACAGTTCATTTCCATCCATTCCCTGCACACCGCAATCCGTATGTCCAATGACCATAACCTGCTCCACACCAAGCTCCAGAATGGCAACCAGAAGGCTTCTGACCACACTTCCGTATGGATGTGTAATGACTCCACCTGCATTCTTGATGATCTTTGCATCTCCGTTTTTCAGTCCCAGCGCCGCCGGAAGAAGCTCTGTCAGACGGGTATCCATACAGGTCAGTACGGCAAGCTTTTTGTTCGGGTACTTGCTGGTCAGGTACGGCTCATAGCCTTTATTTTCCACGAATTTCTTATTATACTCTACAATCTGTTCTATCATCCTGTGTAACCTCCCATTTGATTTTCGCAACGATATTTCATAAAACAGATTATAGACTTTTTTTCTCTGTAAGTGCAAGGATTCTTAATGAATTTTAATGATGTTTTTTCTTCCAGTACTGAAAAAATGCCTCCTCCTGCTCTGAGCGGATTCCATACTTTCTTCTCGCAATGTAGAATTTGGAATTCCACCCTGAAGTCTTCACCGGAATCGTCACCACATTATGCAGCCGCACGATATCCATATACGGCAATACGGAAATCCCGAACCCATTCTCCACAAGTCCTGTGATAACTTCAATCTCTTCCGCAGCACATACCGGCTTTACCTTAATTCCTTCTTCTGCAAAAATCTGCTCCTGCAGAGTACGGAAACCGCTGGTCTTGGAAAACATGATCTGTGGGTATCCAGCTGTCTCTTTCAGACTGATCCGTTCTCTATTTTCAAGCGGATGTCCCTTCGGAACCACTACTGCGATATATGAATCCCGAATCGGATAATATTCGATCTCATCCGATTTCAAAAGATCCGAGCAAAAGCCGATATCATATTTTCCATCCAAAAGTCCTTCTGCAATCTCCGGTGTCATCCGATTGTAGATGATAAATGGAAATGTCGCCCCAAACTCTTTCAGCATATGTGGAATCGTCCCCGGTGCCAGAGGATACACACTGCCGATCCGCACCGTTTTCTCTTCCGTCCGAAGTCCTACCGCCCGCTCTTCCAGACGAAGATACGCTCCCAGAATTTCATCCACATCCTTCATCAGCTCTTTGCCGTAATGACTCAGGCTCACATTTCGCCCTTCTTTTTGAAACAGCGGAACTCCGTACTCTTCTTCCAGCGACTTGATCGCATGACTGAGTCCCGGCTGTGAAATATTCAGTGCCTTTGCCGCCTTTCCGTAATGCTGGATTTTTGCCAGCTCTGAAAAATATTTTAAATATTCGATATTCATATATTCCCTCTTTTATCTTCCGCAGTCATCTTATTTTTCAAAATCAACTCTTTACTCGCCATTATCTTAGCATATTTCATTCTATTTTAGAATCAGTTCATTCAAAATAATCATTTGTTTTTATCAGTTTTCTTCATTATAATGAGAAACAGCTTAAATATAAAATTTTTGTAAATTATTATCTATCAGGAAAGAAGGATTTGTACCTATGAATAAGAAAAAATTTCATCTAGCCGGAGAAGTCGCTCTGCTCATCGTCCTGCTGATCAATTCACTCGGCGTGGATCTGATGTCAAAAAGCGGATTCGGGATCTCAACGATCTCCTCAGTGCCGCTTGTATTTAACATCGCCTTCCCGGTGTTCAGTTTCGGAACATGGAATTATATTTTCCAGACACTGCTTGTCATTACACTGATGATCCTCAAGCGTTCATTCTGCCCCGGCTACCTTTTCTCTTTCGTAGTCGGGATCGGATTTGGAAAAATGATCGACGTACACAACGCATGGATCCAGGCTCTGCCAAACTCCCTGCCTCTTCACACGATTTATTTCCTGGCAGGATTCTTACTGGTGTGCTTCGGTATCTGCCTTGCCAACAACTGTATGCTTCCAATCATCCCGACAGATATCTTCCCTCGCGATCTGTCCGGTATTGTAAAAAAGAACTATAAAATCGTTAAGACAACCTTCGATCTCACCTGTCTGACGACTACTGTGGTTCTTTCCCTTGCAATCCTCCACGGATTCTACGGCATCGGAATCGGCACTGTCTTCTGTGCATTCCTGACTGGAAAAACCGTTTCCGCCATCCAGAGTTTTCTTGGAAAACACGTGGAATTCTACCGTGCAACTGGGAAGAAGAGAGTTGCTCTTGAAAAGAATATGAGACATGCATAAAAGAAAAAAGATTTCAATTTTGATACATACCAGATCGGATACATCAAAACTGAAATCTCTTTTGGATTCTGTAGCCAGTCTTATTTTCTCAACTTCTCCTGTCGCATTGACAAACCTTTTTCCCATCCCGTATACTAGAAGCAGACTAATATCCTGCAAGGAGGCTTAACTACTATGATTATCAAAAACGGACTTGTCATCGATCCTGCTTCCGGACTTTCCGAAAAAATGGATCTTCTGATTGAAAATGGCATCATCAAAGAAATGGCATCCCTGATTACAAAAGAAGGAGAGGAAGTCCTTGACGCAGCCGGGCTTGTGGTTGCACCGGGACTGATTGACACCCACGTTCATTTCCGTGATCCGGGATTTACTTATAAAGAAACCATCCACACCGGCGCACTTGCCTCTGCAAAAGGCGGTTTTACTTCCGTGATCTGCATGGCAAATACTTCCCCGACTGTGGACTCTGTTCCGGTTCTCAAAGACAACCTTTCGCGTGCTTCCAAAGAAAAGATCCGTATCTTCCAGGCTGCTTCGATTTCCTGCAACCTGAAAGGGCAGGAAGAAACCGATATGGCCGCCTTAAAAGATGCAGGCGCATGTGGATTTACCGATGACGGGATCCCACTTCTAAACGCAGAATTCTGCTTCCACGCAATGGAAAAGGCGGCAAAGCTTAACGTACCGGTCAGCCTTCACGAAGAAGATCCTTCTTTCATCCGCAACAACGGAATCAACCACGGAAAGGTATCCGATGCGCTTGGCATCTACGGTTCTCCTTCCATTGCAGAAGAATCTCTGGTTGCAAGAGACTGCATGCTGGCACTGAAATCCGGTGCCGATGTTGTGATCCAGCATATCAGCTCCGGTATCTCTGTCGATCTGGTTCGTACTTATAAGAAAATGGGTGCAAAACTTCACGCCGAAGCCACACCGCATCATTTTACACTGACGGAAGACGCAGTCCTTGAGCATGGAACACTTGCGAAAATGAATCCGCCGCTCCGTACCGAAAAGGACCGTCAGGCGATTATTCAGGGACTTGCAGATGGAACCATCGACTTGATTGCCACCGACCATGCACCGCACAGCAAAGAAGAAAAAGCAAAACCAATCACCGAAGCTCCAAGCGGAATCATCGGTCTGGAGACTTCCCTTGCCCTTGGCATCACAAGCCTTGTAAGACCGGGACATTTATCTCTTATTCAGCTTCTGGAAAAGATGACCATCAATCCGGCAAAGCTTTACCACCTTCCATACGGACAGCTCGCCGAAGGAAAGGCAGCTGACCTTGTGATCTTCGATGAAAACGAATGTTGGACTCCAACCGAGTATGCATCCCTTTCATCCAACTCACCATTTACTGGAACGCCTATGTATGGCAAAGTGAAGTATACGATCTGTGGTGGGAAAATCGTATATCATGATTAAAAAAATCCACGGACTTTGAATCTTCTAAAGTCCGTGGATTTTTCCATCTTCTTATTTTTCTTCCAGCATAAAGTATTTCATACTTGTTCCGCTTTCCGCCACATCCGCAAGATTGATACAACTGTTTCCCATACGGTCGATCAGATGCAGGATATTGGTAAACGGAGCAGTAAGGCTTGCCTTACATTTTCCTTTATTGACACGCTCAATATGCGCTTTCCGCATCTTGATATCCAGATCCAGAAGCTTATCCTTTCGCTTCATCATCTTGCCTGGTTCGATACCATCATCTCCCTGCAATGCCTTCAGAGAATCACAGAACATCTTATTCAGTACCTTCAAACTCTTCTGCAGCTCATCCATCGCTTCCGGTGTATATTTATACTTCCGGTCTGATCTTTCCAACATACATTCTGCCATTTCCACACTTAAGGTTCCCATACGTTCCACATCGCTGAGTACACACATGAGGCTCGCCGTCTGTGCTGCCTGCTGCTCGGTCAATGACCCCGAAGAAAACAAAGCTGCAAGATATTCGGTAATACACTTTCCAAGGCGTTCAACCTGTTCTCCGTTTTCTTTCAGACCGTCAATGGATTTCACTTCTTCATTTTTCACAAGCTCAATCGTTTTCTTCAGAATATCTCCTACCTGGTCACTCATACGGAAAATCTCTTTTGCCACAAGCTGCAGCGCTGCTGCCGGCTGACTGATGATATTTTCATCCAGATAAATCGGGCTGCCTGGATCTTCAACACCTTTTTTGCCATCCGGGATCAGTGTCATGACAATCTTCACCATCAGTTTAATCAGGCATACCCAGATCAGTGTCATTGTGATGTTAAATACAGTATGTGCATTTGCAATCTGTCTGGAAATCGCTTCAATCTCCGGACCTTTCGGCGAAATGTTCTGGATCAGTGCCGCAAATGGTTTTACAAACCAGATAAACAAAAAGCAGCCGGAAATATTAAAAATACAATGCGCCACAGCGGTTCTCTTCGCATCTTTTGACTGTCCGATACTGGCAAGGAGTGCTGTGATCGTTGTACCGATATTATCACCTAAAAGAATCGGGATTGCTCCTGCAAGCCCAAGTATACTCGTAACCCCGTCCGGTCCCGGCTGGGAAGCGAAGTTCTGCAAGACTGCGATCGTTGCACTACTACTCTGTACAACCAGCGTCATAAATGTACCAACTGCCACACCAAGTACCGGAATATGTGCAACCCGTCCGATCAAGTCTGTGAATACCGGACTGGATGCCAATGGTTTCATGACATCTCCCATTGTTTCAATTCCAAGGAACAAAAGACCAAAGGCAAAAATCGTCTGACCGATACTTTTTACTTTCTCTGATTTTGTTACAAATGAAATCAGAAATCCTATAAAAATAATCACATAAATATAGTCACTGATCTTAAACGCAATAATCTGTGCTGTCATGGTTGTACCAATATTTGCACCAAAAATGATGGAAATTGCCTGTGGCAGGTTCATCAGTCCCGCACTTACGAAACCGATCGCCATAACTGTCGTCGCACTGCTGCTCTGGAGTACCGCGGTTGTAAGCGCACCGGCAAGCACACCCAGAAGCGGATTCTTCGTCAGAAGTGCAAGAATGCTTTTCATTTTATCGCCCGCCGCCTTTTGCAGACATTCACTCATCATATTCATTCCATAGATAAAAACTGCCAGACCGCCAAGCAGTCCGAAAATGATCTGAATTTTCTCGTTCATATTAATTCCTCTCTCAATTTACCCTGTGTTTGTTAATATCTTTTAAACTTACTTTTTACAATGATGTCTTCCCTTTCAGCTCATTTTCCATTTTATCTGTGGTCTATGCAATTCCAATCAAATCTATGTTAAGTTTAGGTTAAATTTTCTTTCTTCTATCATTTTTTCTTTTCCATGATCATAGTTATGTAAAATCGCATTAAAAAAGATTGTGCCTCTCCGGCACGCAGTGCCTTTTGTTTCATAGGAAGTTTCTTCGGAATTTCCTATGAAACAAAAAGAGAGTTACCCTCTTACAAATCTTCAAATTTGCAAAAGAATAACTCTCCTGTTCTATCTATAAATCTATCCAATCCCAAGCACACCATATCCAACTATTCCAAACACCGCCGCAAGAATGATCACCTTCGGTACTGACCAGTTCTTCTTCAATATCAGATAGAACATCACCACTCCGATTCCGCACCCAAACCAGTCAATCCTCGCATCCGGAAAATAATTTTCCTGCATCAAATCCAGAATCACCGCAAGGATCATTGCGATGCAGATTGGCTTGATCACATTTAACATACAGCTCATAATATCATTGCCACGGAACTTTGCGAAGCACACCGCTACGCCAAGCGTCAGCGTATAAGCTGGCATCAGCACGCCCATAACCGCTGCAATCCCACCCAGAACATCTGCCGTCTGCATCCCGGCAAAAGTCGCACAGTTAATCCCAAGCGGTCCCGGTGTCATTTCTGCTATAGCGATCAAGTTAGTCAGATCCTCCGCCGTCATCCAATGATTGACCTTCATCTCCTGCATAATAACCGGGATCATCGACATTCCGCCAAAGCTGGTAAATCCGATTTTCATAAACGCTGTAAAAAGTCTGAGATAGATCATGCCGTCTGTCCTCCTCTTGTCTTTTTCACCGCTCTTATAGAAAGCGCCAGTATCACTCCCGCTACGATCATCACCACATTACTGATATCCGTAAATACACAGAGCGCCAGTGCTAACGCACAGATCGGGATTGCTGATTTTCTGCGGAACGCTTCTTTCCCCAGTGAAAGTGCCGCACTTCCCATAATCGGAACTACCGCACAGCGGATTCCGCAAAGTGCCACATAGCACCAGACATTACTTTTCAGCACCTTATAAAATGCAGTAACAAACGACAGGATCAGAACCGCCGGACAGGTCATTCCGAGTACTGCACAGACACCTCCGAACCAGCCACCTACATAATAGCCAAACAGCATACTGATATTGGTGATCATAATTCCGGGAACTGACTTTCCAACTGCAACCATATCCAGCAGTTCCTCTTTTGTGATCAGCTTCCGTTTATCTACAAACTCCTGCTCCATCTGCGCCAGAATGCTCCATCCGCCTCCAAAAGTAAAACATCCTATCTTAAAGAAAAATGCAAACAGCATCAGTCCATTTTTGATTCTCTCTTTACTCATCTCTTCTTCCTCCTGTTTCTTTACTTTATCATCTCTATTGACATTAGTAAAATATATGTTTTATTATTAAAAATATAGTTTAAACCTATGGAGGATTTTTTATGAACTGGAATCAGCTGCAATATGTCATCACCATTGCCGAAGAAAAAAGTATCACCAAAGCGGCGCAGAAGCTTTATATTTCCCAGCCTTCCCTTTCCTTAAGCATTCAGGCTCTGGAAAAAGAAACCGGAATCCCTCTTTTTGAACGGAACCGTGGCGAGATGAAGCTTACCTATGCAGGCTCCCTTTTCTATGAATGGGCAATTTCTACACTCCACTCTCATACCCAGTTGGAATGGAAACTTGGTGATATCGTTTCCGGCTCCCGGACACTGATCCGACTGGGTCTCAGTCCCCACCGAAGTGAACGGCTTCTGGCACCGGTTCTGGAACGCTTTTATTCCATGTATGAGAACTGTGATATCCAGATCATTGAGCAGCCGACCTATATCCTGCGGCAGATGCTGGAAGAGGACAAGCTGGATCTGATTCTCGATATTTCCAGCCCGGACACTATCAATTATGAGAGTGAGCTTCTGGTAAAGGAAAGTTTTGTCCTGGCAATCCCTGACTCTCTGTGTCCTTTTTCCGATCCATCACAAAAAGAGGAGGACATCTCTGCCACTCCTCAAATTCATTTGCCTGCGTTATCTGCAATTCCATTTATTCTGCTTTCAGAGGATCACAATCTCGGAAAGATCAGCCGCAAGATCTGCGAGACTGCCGCTTTCCATCCGAATATCCGCTGCATCTGTACCAGCAGTAATACTGCCTTTTCTCTTGCAAGACGAGGGATGGGTGCTACGTTTCTTCCGGAAATTTATGCACGAACAACTTCCTTTCCGAATATTCATTTTTTCACCCCGGATCACTTTCATGACACCAGGGACATCTGTGCTGTCTATCGGAAAAATATTTATCATCACGCACAGTTCCAGGCGCTTCTTGCTCTCCTCCGCGAGATCGTCCCAGCAATCTACAGGGCAGCTTAGTCTGCCCTGATCCGTACCTTAATTCTCTTCTTTTCCGCCCCTTACTCTACATTTTTCAGTGCCTCATCCATCGGCACATGTTTAATCCTTCGATATTCTAACATTGCCACAACTGCATAGGTTCCGATTCCGATCAGAAACATTTCCACATAGATCTTCGGATCGATCCAAAATGCGATCCAGCCGGAAATACTGGTCAGCATCATTTCCCGGAACAGCACATTCATAACTGCTTTCTCAATCGGCAGGCTGAGAAGCAGACAGATGATCACCACGATCGTTGTCGACCAGATATAAAGCCTGCTGATCTCTCCATTGGTATATCCCAGGATCTTCGTCATGGAAATAGCCTGTGCATTTTTCTCAATAATGATCTTGGATAACAGATAGATCACGACCATGTAAATTCCAATTGCAAATGCGTTGACCATCCCCATCATATTTCCCATAGATACATCCAGCTGTCTCGAAATCTTTGTCAGTGCTTCCAGATCAAGCACCGAACCGATGTATTTTCCGTCAATATCCTTGATCTTCGAATTGGAAAAATATCCACTGAAATAATCGTTTCCCAGATCAAAGGTATCATTCAACTTCTCCTGTGGCATAAAGACACAGATTCCACCGCTGTATTTGTAGATTCCTTTAACCTTGAATGTATACTTTGTCTTTTCATATTTTTCTTTCAACGTGATCGAGTCGCCCGGCTTCAACAGAAACTTCTCTGCATAGGCACTGGAAATATAGACACCGTCACCGTCCTCCAGATCTGCATCGATATATTTACTGTCCGGTTTGATTCCATACAGGATCACTTCATCTGTCTTATATTTGCTTGGCAATGTTTCCAATGAGTAAGCGCTGAACGCTTCCGCATCTTCATTTTCCGTCTTTGTTCCATAAGAGAACTGTAAAAGCTCCAGCATACTGTCCAGTTTGTTTCCGCTCATCGCACTTACCGGAACCTCCAGCATATACTGGTATTTTGCAAGCATATTGCTCTGGATATCCTGCTGATAGTGTGAAAGTACTGACGGCAGCAAAAGTCCAAAGAACAAAAGCAGATTCGCAAATATGATTCCAATAAAAAGTACGATGTAATTGCTCATATTCTGGAAGATCACACGCAGTCGGAACCGATGGAAGATTCCAAGCTTCGGACTTAGCCGGACTGCTCTTTTCCGCCTGCTTCCAGAAAGATCTCTTCTCAGAAATTTCAGCGGTGAAAGCCTCAGCTTGTAACGAAGGATTCCATAGTTGACCACCAGCATGATCAGCACCGGAACTACCGTTGTCATCCAGAAAGCATCTGCATTCCATGCTGTCACATAGGTCGGCAGACTATAACTTCCATAATACATCCCCGCACATACCTTTTTCAGTGCTGTATAACCCAGAATATTTCCGATCACCGCACCGATCAGTGTGACGATCACCGGAAGTGCCATGTAATGTCCGATCAGTTCTTTTCTTGTATAACCGGAAGCCCGCAGAGTTCCGATCACGCCTGCTTCTTTCCGGATCGTATTGCTGATCGTGATTCCAAATACAAACGCCATAATCACAATGATCATATAGAGGAGCATTATGATCATTGCACGGTCACTCCCCATATCATCACCGGTAAATGTAATTGCCTGGTTCAGATACTGTGGCACAAAAGACTCCAGAGTGACTTCTTCCCCCAGTGCTTCCATCAGATCTTCCGACATCTTTTTTTCCTGTTTTTCATTTTTCGGTTCTTTGTCATACACCCAGGAATAACTGTACTGAATCTTATCCTGATTCAGAGATTCAAACTCTTCCGGTGTTACAACCGATACCCCGAATTTGATTGCATCAAACATACTGTCATTATTGTTCTGGAACAGGCAGCTATAGTCAGACAGTGCCACAAATCCTGTGACTTTCCACTTTTGTGAACCACTTTTCAGTGTATCTCCGACAGAAATCTTATTATTGTCCGCATACATACGGTCAATTGCCATTTCTCCTGCTTTTTCAGGAAGCTTTCCTTCCATCAGGCACACCAGGTTGATCTCTTCCCTGTTTTTGAAAATACGCATGGTACTTCCATTATCCAGTGCCTCTTCCAGATAAAAGTTTTCATACAGTGTCACGCCATTTTTCTCGATATTTCCCTGTTGTGCTTTGGTAATTTTTTTCTTTACCCGGAAATTTCCATCTTCAATCTTGTATTTCTCAAAGCCTTCATTATATGCTTTTATCATGCTTCCGTCAGCAACCAGAAAGCCGGATACAAACCCAATCGTTGCAATCATAAGGATCAGAACCACCAGGTATTTTCCAATTTCTCCCTTCAGTTCTCTCGGAAGCCGTTTTCTCAACGGACTCTTCATAACACGCGTCCTCCTTACCATTCCAGCTCACTTGCAGAAAGTTTATGCTCATTACAGTAATTTTTGCGGATCATTCCATCACGAAGTTTTACCACCCGGTCTGCCATATCCTTGATTGCATCGTTATGGGTAACCATAATAATGGTATTCCCATATTTCTGATTGACTGTTTCGATCAGCTTCAGGATTTCCTTGGATGTCTTATAATCCAGCGCACCGGTTGGCTCATCACAGAGCAGGATGTCCGGATTTTTGACAATTGCACGTCCAATCGCGGTTCTCTGCTGCTGTCCTCCGGAAAGCTGGTTCGGCAGCTTGTTCTGATGTTCATAAATACCCAGCGTTTGCATCAGCTCATCCACATCCAGCGGACGATTACTTAAATAAGCACCGATTTCAATATTTTCTCTAAGTGTCAGGTTTGGAATCAAATTGTACATCTGGAATATATAACCCAGATGCTTTCTCCGATACAGGGACAGCTTCTTCTCTGTCATATCCTCCAGCTGTTCTCCATCAATCGTAATACTTCCTTCATCTGCCCCGTCAATACCGCCTATAATATTCAGAAGAGTCGATTTTCCGGAACCGGATGGTCCCAGAAGCACACAAAACTCTCCTCTTTCAATTTCCAGATCAAATCCTTTCAGAACATTTACCCGGCTGTCGCCTGTTCCAAACGACTTTTTGATCCCCTTAATCTCTAAATACATTCCTCTACTCCTTCCTTTAGTTACTCATATCGTAGTAATGTTATATTTCATACACTTATGTTAGTTTAGGCTTACTTTTTTGTCAATATTTTAATTGTTATTTTTTAAAAAAGATATTGACAAATGGAAGGAAAATTTTTAAAATAATTATCTGTGTAATTTTATACCAAAATCTTTGTGGATTTTTCTGGATATCAAAATAGATATCTATTTTTCGCCACATAACTTGTTGCGTACAGCGACAGTTATGTGGCTTTTTATATATCGGGCTTCTGCCCTTTTTTACAGATTTTGTACCTTATGCTTTACATTTATCAGGAGGAATGTTTATGAACCAGACTTACATGAAAGAAAAACCGATTCTGCCACTTCTGCTTTCCATGGCTCTGCCAATGGTGATCTCAATGATGGTCAACTCTCTTTATAATATTGTTGACAGCTATTTCGTTGCACGGATCAGTGAAGAAGCAATGACTGCTCTGTCCTTAGTCTACCCGATCCAAAATTTTATCACCTCAGTCGGTGTCGGCTTTGGAATCGGGATCAATGCTGCCATTGCCTTTTTCCTTGGCGCCCAGGATCAGAAAAAAGCGGATGCAGCTGCCACACAAGGACTTTTTCTCTCTGTCATCCACGGTATTGTTCTTACCGTAGTCACAATTGCCGTAATGCCGCTGTTTTTACAGATTTTTACAAAAGACGTGACCGTTATTCAGATGGGAAATGCCTACTCCCGGATCGCATTTGGATTTTCCATTGTAATCTCTCTTGAAATTACCTGGGAAAAAATTTTCCAGGCCGTCGGACAGATGCGCGTGTCCATGATCTGCATGATGAGCGGATGTATTTTCAATATCGTACTGGATCCACTTCTGATCTTCGGAATCGGACCGTTCCCGAAAATGGGAATTGAAGGAGCCGCACTTGCAACCGGTCTTGGTCAGATTGTCACACTGGTACTGTACCTTGCCTTTTATTTTACCAGACCGCTTCCGGTGAAGATTCATAAAAGCTGCCACATAGACCGTGCCATGGCCGGACGGCTTTACGCGGTTGGAATCCCTGCCACTTTGAATATGGCACTTCCATCCCTGCTTATCACCGCACTAAATGGGATTCTCTCCGCCTACTCCCAGGTTTACGTGGTGGTTCTCGGAATCTATTACAAGCTTCAGACCTTCCTGTATCTTCCGGCAAATGGAATCATCCAGGGAATGCGTCCGCTGATCGGATACAACTACGGTGCCGGTGAGACAAAGCGTGTCCACAGACTGTTTGCCGATACCCTTTATCTGAGTCTTGGGATCATGCTCTTTGGTACCGTTTACTGCCAGCTCTTCCCGGATTCACTGATCGCACTGTTCAGTTCTAATCCGGAAACCATTCAGGCAGGAGGAATGGCACTTCGGATTATCAGCCTCGGATTTTTAGTTTCTTCCGTGTCCATCACCAGCTCTGGTGCACTCGAAGGACTTGGAAAGGGAACACCGTCCCTGCTCATCTCACTGTGCAGATATACGATCATCATTATTCCGGTCGCATTTATCTTAAGCCGGATCTTCGGGGCTTCCGGAGTCTGGTACGCATTCGGAATTACCGAATTTGCAACTGCTGTGATCGCCTATATGACTTACCGGCGGGCAACCATAAAAAACTAGGCATATCTGCATCAAAAAGTTCTACTACTTTTTCGATACAACAAAAAACCGTAAATCCGGATTTGCTCTTTACAATACTGCAAATCTCCGGATTTACGGTTTTTAATTTTCTCTTTATTTTACTTTTCCATCCCAGTCCGACTTTTTATTTGCAGACTATTCTTCTTCGCTGATAATATGTCTCGCAACATAAACACCACTTGCAGATGCATGGGACAGAGAATGTGTAACACCACTTCCGTCACCGATCACATACAGTCCCTTATGGCAGCTTTCCAGATTCTTATCGATCTCTACTTCCATATTGTAGAATTTTACTTCCACACCATAGAGAAGGGTATCGTCATTTGCTGTACCAGGTGCTACCTTATCCAGAGCATAGATCATCTCAATGATTCCATCCATGATTCGCTTTGGAAGAACCAGACTCAGATCACCAGGTGTTGCTGATAAGGTTGGTGTTACCAGACCTTCTTCAATACGCTTTTCTGTACTTCTTCTTCCACGTACCAGATCACCAAAACGCTGTACGATCACACCACCGCCTAGCATATTGGAAAGTCTTGCGATACTTTCACCATATCCGTTACTGTCCTTAAATGGCTCAGAGAAATGCTTTGCAACCAGAAGGGCAAAGTTGGTGTTGTCCGTCTTTTTTTCATTTCCTTCATAGCTGTGTCCGTTTACTGTGATGATACCGTTGGTATTTTCATTTACCACAATACCGTTCGGATTCATACAGAAAGTACGCACATTGTCCTCGAATTTTTCTGTACGGTATACGATCTTGCTCTCGTAAAGCTCATCTGTCAGGTGTGCGAAGATCACTGCCGGAAGCTCTACACGGACACCAATATCCACACGGTTTGATTTTGTCGGGATTGCAAGATCCTTGCAGACCTTTTCCATCCATTTGCTTCCGCTTCGTCCGACAGAAACCACACATTTCTTACATTCATAAGCGCCATTTTCACATATAATGCGGTATCCGCCATCAGTGATCTCGATTGTCTCAACCGGTGCATCAAAGAAGAAGTCCATTTTATCCTTCATTTGATCATAAAGATTCTGAAGAACGACGTAATTGATATCTGTTCCCAGATGACGTACAGATGCATCCAGAAGATTCAGCTTGTTCTGAAGACAAAGCTTTTTAAATTTTGTTCCGGCTGTGGAGTACAGTTTTGTCCCTTCTCCACCATTTTCCATATTGATCTCATCGACGTACTTCATCAGCTCAACAGCCTGTTTTTTACCGATATACTCAAATAAAGTTCCGCCGAAATCATTGGTGATATTGTATTTTCCATCTGAAAATGCTCCGGCTCCGCCAAATCCGCACATGATCGAGCAGCGTTTGCAGTTGATACAGCTCTTTACTTTTTCGCCATCAATCGGACATTTTCTCTTTTCCAGCGGATAACCTTCTTCAAATACTGCGATCTTGCAGTCTGGTTTCTTTTTCATCAACTCATAAGCAGCAAAGATTCCGCCTGGTCCGGCACCGATAATAATTACATCATACTTCATCCGTGTATCTCTCCTTTTATTTGCATGATAAAATGATGATACCAGAGTCAAAAGGTCAGAAAGCCGATGCAAGTTTGCTTGCAAGAGGATTTTTGACCTCTTGACCCGCCAAAAACATGAGTAAGTAGCCATTTTTCAAAGAAAAATGAGCGGATTACGAATGTTTTTGAGGATTGCGAAAGTGCAAAGCACGTAGCAATCTGGTATCAAAGGGGTCAAAAGTAAATTTTGCCCCTCACTGGCGTAATCAGATTGCTCCATTGCTAAGCAATTCCCGCAATCCTAATATGTCACATAATAAAACTGCCGCATATCTGTCTGTATCCAGATGATTCTGCACGGCAGTTGTTCTTCTTTTGCACAACCTTTCATATTTTAAGAGAAATCTTTCTTTTCGTCAAGGTGTTTCTTTCTTTTTTGTATGAATTTTGCATGAATTTATTTTGTTTTTTATATAGATTTTGTTATATTTTTCATTATCCAGTTTTTATATTTGCACTGTCAAAAATCTTTCTGTTTCTATATTGCTGTTTCTGCTCCCCTTTTCATTTTCTGGCGGATTTACAGCTTCACGAAGGTCGGCTCATGTTCCATTGCCGGAATAATCTTCTCCACCAGATCTTTTGTCCGAAGTCTGAGACTCGATGTATTGATGCATGGATGACATCCTATATATTCTCCTGTAAGCACATCTTCATCGATCAGAAGCCGTACCATCCTGTCCTTATCATTCATCAGTCCAAGCACGCTTAAAGATCCCGGCGTGATGTCCAGATATTGTTCCATATACTCCGCTTTTGCAAAAGAAAGTCTGGACGAACCGATCTGCGCTGACAGATCCTTTGTTTTAAACACCTTATCCCCCGGAAGCATCAGTAAATAAAACTGTGTCTCCTGTCGGTTGCATAAAAGCAGATTCTTGCAGATCGTCGCCTCCAGTGTCCGGTCAATTTCCTCGCATGCCTCCATTGTCATTGCGGCTTCATGGTCGATTCTCTGATATACGACTCCAAGCGAATCAAGGAAGTCATATACGCGGATTTCCTTATCCAATCTGCCTTGTGTGTCTGTTGGTCTTCCGTTTAGTAATTCCATATAGTTCTCCTCCGTCCTAGATTTTTTATTATTTTCTACTACCTCTAACTCTTACATCTTTTTACTTTTATATTAAATTACTTTTCCCAAGATTGCATTTGCTACATAATGTCTGTAAATTCTCAGGTATTGTTTCTCCCCCTTTTGACCATGGAACAATATGATCAATATGTAGTTCAACACTTGGATTAGTTGCTGGTGATGCCCCACAAATACAGCATTTAAAATTATCCCGTTGCATGATTTTGAATCGAAGGCGCAAATTAACATCACGAGGTGTCTTATGTTTATATCCGCTATTAGAAACAAAGTCATCCATATATTGAACTTCCTTTTCTGGTGCCTTTTCTTTTTTTATAACACAATCAGAGCTTTCATTAACAAACTTAATAAATGCATCCAACGCTCCTCTCCAACCACCAAAGTGTTCCGCATATGCATGCAGTGAATATTTTGAAATGCCATTTTTTATATCAGTTGAAGTCGGTTGCCTACCTAATTTAATCCAAACACATTCAATTTCTTTTAATAATTCTTCATCATTTAATCGTTGGCTAGATACTCGACTAAATGGTTTTAATCCAGCATCACATAATGCCTTATTCCAAGTGCCAAATCGTTTAAAATACGTTGCAGCAGAATACTTTCCATTTTTTCCATATTCTTTACTACTCAAACTATCTTTATTTAAATAAATTGCAACACTTTTTAAATCCATTAAAAGTTCTTCTGTTTCTATATGCTGGTACATATGACTTCCCTTAGCTGCATCTAATTGTCTTTGATTCACTTTCAGCTCACACAACACTAAAACATTATTCCAACTTCCAAAACGACGTAAAAAAGTATTTTTCCCAAATTTTCCTCCTGCTTTTTTATACTCATTTTGAGTGAGTGTATTTCTACCTATCTTTTTAGAAATATCTTTAACATCTTCTAATAGTAATTCATCTGATATATTTCGATGATACTCATTAAGATTAAAATCCATCTCACATTCTCCTTTTTAATTACAACTTTTTCATTCCATTTTATCTTCTAATTTCATATCATCTTTAATAATTTTATACTAATATGAAATCTTTTTTTCAATCATTCCTCCAATATTGAATAAGACCTCATACCTGATTAAAAATCTGATATAAGGTCTTCTTATATTTTTCTTTTATATTATAAACTATTTTCAACCCTTTGCCTAATTGTATTTTATGTTTTCCCTACACATTAAATAAAGCTAGTAAAAAATATGTACAATTTCTTATTACCATTAGCGGCATTTTGTTTTTACAAATGCAATAATATCATCATTCTTTTCCATCACATTTTCATCTTGCTCTAATTCTGTAATAGACATCCATTTATATTTCGTATTATCAATATCAAACTCTTTATTTTCCATATTCTTTGGTACTGAATCCAATAATACTTCATATAATTTATGATTATATATTTTATATAACTTATCACTTTCGGAATATTTGCAATGTTTAGCAACTGTTACATATTTTGTAACTACCGTTTTTCTTAATAGTTTACTTATATAGCTATCCACATTTTCTTTATTTTCATTTGTACTTCTGACATATGGAAATAACCAACATTTCCATCTATCATCATATCTCTGCAAATACTCTCCATCACTATTCTTTACTGCAATAATCGAAAATTCATGCCATTTACCGCTTGTAACTTCAACAAACAATTGCATAATCTTCAGAAAATCTTTTTCAGAAAGCCTTCCTATTTTTCTATCCATATACCATTCACTTATTTTAACTATTTTATCAATTCTAGTCCATGAAGGTCGTGACAATCCTACTGCTTTCCAATCTTCGATTTCGATACTATATGGATTTTCTTTATTTCTACTAGTAACATACATAGCAAGGATGGCAATAGTATCATCATCAATTATAATCGCTGGTCTCCGTTTTTCCCTATCTTCATCCCCATATGGAAAATGAATCCACCATACATCACCAATATTATACTTTTCCATGCTGAACTACCTCCCGTTTATAAATTTCATCCCATTCATCTTCCTGAATCCATTCATCTTCCGGTGGCAGTTCCTCTACCTTTATTGCATGCGCCCGAAGCTTATCACGATTCGTATTCAAAAATTGTTTAAAATCTTGAATTGTCTCAATTTCTTTCATGGTTATCTCCTTTTTTAGCGCATTTATTATATCAATTTGTTTATTATACTTTTAAATTTATCATGTGTCAATCTTGCTTCAAATATTATATCAAAATCTGTTAGTCACACCACTGGTAGATCATATATTAGCATTACTATATTTAACATATTACGCCAATAAAAATTATAGTGCAATAAATTTATCAAAAATCCCTTACACCATATTTGATGTAAGGGATCTTCTATAAGCAAATCATTGCTTTGTCTTATTAATTTAATGTATGCTTATTTCGCATTCTTCTGTGCGATTGCAGCCTGAGCAGCAGCCAGACGAGCGATCGGTACACGGAATGGTGAGCAAGATACATAATCAAGACCAATGCTGTTGCAGAATTCTACAGAGCTTGGATCTCCACCATGTTCTCCACAGATACCAACGTGAAGTTTCGGATTAACCGGTTTTCCGAGTTCAATAGCCATCTTCATAAGTTTACCAACACCTGTCTGGTCAAGTTTAGCAAATGGATCGTTCTCGAAGATCTTAGCGTCATAGTAAGCTTCAAGGAACTTACCAGCATCATCACGTGAGAATCCGTATGTCATCTGTGTAAGGTCGTTTGTACCGAAGCAGAAGAAGTCAGCTTCTTTTGCGATGTCATCAGCTGTAAGAGCAGCTCTAGGAATTTCGATCATTGTACCAACTTCGTACTCAAGGTCGCTTCCTGCAGCAGCGATTTCAGCGTCAGCTGTTTCTACTACAAACTTCTTAACATATTTAAGCTCTTTGATATCGCCAACCAGCGGGATCATGATTTCCGGTTTAACATTCCAATCCGGATGAGCTTTCTTAACATTGATAGCAGCACGGATAACTGCGCTTGTCTGCATCTTAGCGATTTCCGGATAAGTTACAGCAAGACGGCATCCACGATGTCCCATCATTGGGTTGAATTCGTGCAGAGAGCTGATGATTGCTTTGATCTGGTCAACAGATTTGCCCTGTGCATCAGCAAGTTTCTTGATATCTTCTTCTTCTGTTGGAACGAATTCATGAAGCGGTGGATCAAGGAAACGGATAGTAACCGGATTTCCTTCCAGTGCTTCATAAAGTTTTTCGAAGTCTCCCTGCTGTTCCGGAAGGATCTTAGCAAGTGCAGCTTCTCTTTCTTCTACTGTTTCAGAGCAGATCATTTCACGGAATGCATCAATTCTGTTGCCTTCGAAGAACATATGCTCTGTACGGCAAAGTCCGATACCTTCAGCACCAAGTTCGCGGGCTTTCTTAGCATCAGCTGGTGTATCAGCATTTGTACGAACTTTCATAGTTCTGTACTTGTCAGCCCATCCCATGATTCTTCCGAATTCACCTGCGATTGTAGCGTCTACAGTCGGGATGATTCCGTCATAAATGTTACCTGTAGATCCATCAAGAGAGATTGCATCTCCTTCATGGTATTCTTTTCCACCAAGTGTGAATTTCTTGTTTTCTTCATCCATGTTGATGTCACCACAACCAGATACACAGCATGTTCCCATACCACGTGCAACAACGGCTGCGTGTGATGTCATACCACCACGAACTGTCAGGATACCCTGAGCAGACTTCATACCTGTGATATCTTCCGGTGATGTTTCAAGACGTACAAGAACAACTTTTTCTCCTCTTGCAGCCCATTCTACAGCATCATCAGCTGTGAAGACGATCTTACCACAAGCAGCTCCTGGAGATGCTCCAAGTGCTTTAGCCATCGGTACAGCAGCTTTCAGTGCAGCTGCATCGAACTGTGGATGAAGCAGTGTATCAAGGTTACGAGGATCGATCATAGCAACTGCTTCTTCTTCGGTTCTCATTCCTTCATCAACGAGATCGCAAGCAATCTTAAGAGCAGCCTGAGCTGTTCTCTTACCATTACGTGTCTGAAGCATGTACAGTTTACCATGTTCTACAGTAAACTCCATATCCTGCATATCTCTGTAATGTGTTTCCAGAGTCTTGCATACTTCTTTGAACTGCTTGAATGCTTCTGGAAATTTCTGTTCCATTTCTGAAATGTGCATTGGTGTACGAACACCTGCAACTACGTCTTCTCCCTGAGCATTTGTAAGGAATTCTCCGAACAGTCCGTTATTTCCTGTAGCTGGGTCACGTGTAAATGCAACACCTGTACCACAGTCATCACCCATGTTACCAAATGCCATCATCTGTACGTTAACAGCAGTTCCCCATGAATACGGGATATCGTTGTCACGACGGTATACATTTGCTCTCGGGTTGTCCCATGAACGGAATACGGCTTTGATAGCTCCCATTAACTGTTCCTTTGGATCTGTCGGGAATTCAGCACCGATTTTTTCTTTATATTCTGCCTTGAACTGGTTAGCTAATTCGTGAAGATCTTCTGCTGTAAGTTCAACGTCCTGTTTAACGCCTCTTTCAGCTTTCATCTTGTCGATCAGTTCTTCGAAGTATTTTTTACCTACTTCCATAACTACGTCAGAGTACATCTGAATAAATCTTCTGTAGCAGTCCCAAGCCCAACGTGGGTTGCCTGATTTTTCAGCAAGTACATTGACAACGTCTTCGTTAAGACCAAGGTTCAGGATTGTATCCATCATACCAGGCATAGATGCTCTTGCACCAGAACGAACGGAAACAAGAAGTGGATTCTCTTTATCACCGAATTTCTTTCCTGTGATTCCTTCCATCTTTGTAATAGCTTCCATGATCTGAGCCATGATTTCTTCATTGATCTGTCTTCCGTCCTCATAATACTGAGTACAAGCTTCTGTTGTGATTGTGAAGCCCTGTGGCACTGGAAGACCTAAGTTTGTCATTTCAGCAAGGTTAGCGCCTTTTCCACCAAGCAGGTTTCTCATATCGGCATTACCTTCTGTAAACATGTAAACCCATTTTGTTGCCATTTTACAATTCCTCCTCGTTATTGGTAATTGATATATATAAAACTTGAAAATCACAGTCAGACTGGTAACTGTCTGCTCTTTTCATATCTTATATCGCCCTTAAAAAACGGATTTTACCGCACTAATATTGTAAATGTTTTAACTGTGATAGTCAACCCTTATGCACTTTTTTTCGTACAAAAAAAGTGAATTTATCGAAGAGTTCAATTTCTTCAAGTGATTTCTTCTATAAAAAAAATCTCCGTAATTAAATTTCTTTTATATACTATAAATTTTGTTATTATCAGAAAAAACTCAGGCAAAACCGGACTGTATCCATTGTTTTGCCTGAGTTCTTTTCATCTCTTACATATTCAGAAGGAATGCTCTGTATCCCTTTACTGCTTCATACACATCAGCTTTGCTGCTGACCTCATAAGGTGCATGCATAGAAAGTACAGCAACACCGCTGTCGATCACTTCCATACCATAATTTGCCATAATATATGCGATGGTTCCGCCACCGCCTACATCGACTTTACCAAGTTCTGCAAACTGGTAAGTAACGCCTGCATCGTCCATCACCTTGCGCAGTCTTGCAAGATATTCTGCATTTGCATCATTGGATCCGCTCTTTCCGCGGCTTCCTGTAAACTTGTTGAATGCAAGTCCCTTTGTAAAGAAAGCGGCACTTCTCTTTTCAAATGCTTCTGCAAACATCGGATCATAAGCAGCGCTTACGTCAGAAGAAAGCATTCTTGAATTAGCAAGTGCACGGCGTACCTTCAGTTCAGATTCACCTTCTGTAAGTGCAACAAGCTCTGCAACTGTATTTTCAAAGAAACGAGAATGCATTCCAGTTGCTCCGACGCTTCCGATCTCTTCTTTATCTACTAACAGACAGCATCCTGTACGCTTTGCATTTTCCACATCCAGCATAGCGAACAGAGAAGTAAATGCGCAGACTCTGTCATCCTGTCCATAAGAAAGGATCATGCTGCGGTCAAATCCACAGTCTCTTGCCTTTCCGGCCGGAACAATTTCCAGCTCAGCCGATGCAAAATCCTCTTCTTCGATTCCATAGTTCTCTTTTAAAATATGAAGTACGTTAGCCTTGATCGTTTCTTTTTCTTCTTCATCAAGTCCCTCCGCTTTATCAAGCGGACTGTTTCCAATCAGAAGATCCAGCTTTTCTCCTTCGATCACTTCACTTGCTTTCTTTGACATCTGGTTTGCTGCAAGATGAACAAGAAGGTCTGTAATAACAAATACCGGATCAGACTCTTTTTCCCCAATGCTGATCTCTTCTACGCTTCCATCTTTTTTCGCAACAACACCATGAAGTGCCATCGGTCCTGTTACCCACTGGTATTTTTTGATTCCACCATAGTAATGTGTATCCAGATAAGCCATTCCTTCACTTTCATATAATGGATTCTGTTTCACATCAATACGTGGTGAATCGATATGAGCTCCAAGGATATTCATACCGTTTGAAAGCGGTTCTTCGCCCATACGGAACATGGCAAGCATTTTTTCCATGCATACCGCATATACTTTATCTCCTGCTTTCAGGCTCTTTCCTTCTTTCAGAACATCTTTGATATCCTGATATCCTGCTTCTTTCGCCATCTCAACCGCAAGCTTTACGCATTCACGCTCTGTCTTTCCGGCATCCAGGCAGGCTTTGTACTTTTCATTGATTTCATGAAGTTCTTTTTTGGCAGCTTCATCATAAGAGCTCCAGAGATTCTTTTTTTCTTCCATTTCTATACCTCTCTTCAATTCAGTTGGGATTCCCCACAATGCTTTCAGTATAATCCTCTCCCGATAAGAAGTCAATTATTACCCTTTAACTTTACAAGCATTTCCGTCATCGTTTCCTTCAAAACAGGATGCCGTTTATGCGGTGCGATCTCACACATTGGTCCAAGCACAAATTCCCTGTTCTGCATATCGATATGTGGTATACATAAATCATCCTCTTCAATGATCTGATCCCCATAGAAAATGATGTCCAGATCCAGTGTTCTCGGTCCCCATCTGCGGATCCGCTTTCTTCCGGCTTCCTGCTCAATTCGGTGTAACAGCTCCAGAAGCTCATGCGGGGTAAGCAGTGTTTCCATTTTCAGTGCCCCGTTCAGGAATTCATCCTGATCCGTCACGCCATATGGCTCGGTTCCGATCAGTTTCGATACCTTCAGGACTCTGCAAAGTTTTTCATTTTTCAGCTCTTCTACCGCATTCTCAATGTATTTTTTCTTATCACCCATATTCGATCCGAGTGCGATAAACGCTTCATTCCAGCAACGTTCAATCTTCACGGAAACCGTCTCAAGCGGCAGTCCTACCGGTGCCCATGGTTTCTTTACTTCCACCATGACTTTCCGGATCTTCTCATCAAATAATAAAATCTCTTCTGCAAGCTGCTCTGCTACTGCTTCGATCAGCCTGTAATTCTTCTCTTCCATCTTTTCTTTTATCAGATGGGAAATGGTTCCGTAATTCACAGACGCTTCCAAGTCATCCGTTTTTCCCGCCTTGCGTGTATCCACATATAAAATGCAGGAAACCAGAAACTTCTGTCCCAGTCTGTTTTCTTCCGGATACACCCCATGATTTGCAAATATTTCCAGGTTTTCAATTTTTATCTGATCCATCTTTTTCTCCTGCTTACTCTCTTGCCAGAATCACTTCTGTCATCTTGATCGCTCTGCGGTTTTTCTCAGCATCATGAACGCGCACAAATCCATAATGACTCTGTACTGCCATCACGGTTGTGACAAGAGTTCCTTCTTCTCTTTCTGTTACCGGCAGATCCAGTGTCAGACCGATCATGGATTTTCTGGAAGTTCCAAGAAGCATCGGATATCCAAGTCCGTTAAAAAGATCCAGATGCTTCATCACATCCAGGTTCATCTCGTAGGTCTTTCCAAATCCAACCCCCGGATCCAGCATGATCCGGTCATCTTCAATCCCAGCCGCTTTCGCTGTATCTACACACTTCTGCAATTCTGCATACATATCCTTCAGGAAATTCTTGTACACCGCCTCATTTTTATTATGCATCAGACAGCATGCCGCATCATATTTTTTCACAAGACCTGCCATCTTTTCATCGTACTGGAATCCCCAGATATCATTTACCAGATCTGCCCCTGCCTGAAGTGCTGCCTCTGCCACATCACTCTTATAAGTATCAATCGAAACCGGCACATCAAAATTCTTTTTAACAGCCTCGATAACCGGCGCAGTTCTTGTAATTTCTTCTTCTGACGTAATCTGCTGGTGTCCTGGTCTTGTGGACTCTCCTCCGATATCCAGGATATCGGTTCCGCCTTCTAAAAGCTCTTCTGCATGACGCATTGCCGCATCATAACCGTTCCACTTTCCCCCGTCCGAAAAAGAATCCGGTGTCACATTCAAGATTCCCATAATATAAGTATGTTTTGCTGTGTCAAATTCTTTATTCCCAATTTTCATTTTGTTTCCTCGTTTTCTACCAGATGATTTTCTGATTCTTCTTTTCTCCGCTCCAGTTACAGTCCTTCTCAGCCGGACACGTATAACACGCACGGGAAATCTTATCTGCATCATAAAGGATTTCTGCAAGCTGCCACTTATCCTGCCCTGCATTTTCTGTCTCTTCTGCATTGCCCCGGTGACTTAAAATTGCAAAAAGAATCCTGTCCGACTCCTCCTTTGTAAATCCAGTCTCTTCCAGAATCCTTTTTGCAATTTCAGCACTCGCTATCTCATGGGGAACTCCCGCCTTATATTGCTGCCATTTCCCGATATCATGAAGTAATGCCGTCGCATAAATCGCTTCTTTTCCAAAGGCATATCCACGCTCCATCGAAAAAATATACATCAGACGTGCCACGTCCAGAAAATGGTTCATATCATGATGGCAGAATATTCTTTCCTTTTCTGCATCTTTATTCTTTACCAGTCCTTCTATAAAAAGAGGATGCTCATATATTTTCCAGATTCTCTGCATCCTCCTCTGCTCTTCCAGTTTTCGTTTTATTTCCATCGCACTAACCTATCATACGGAAAAACATGTTCTGCAGCTTTTCATTTTCTTCAAATGCACCTCTTGTAACAACACTGACCGTCTTGCTTCCCGGCTTCTTGATTCCACGCATGGTCATACACATATGCTCTGCCTCAGCAAGTACCATTACTCCCTTTGGATGAAGGTTCTCCATCAGGGCATCCGCAATCTGTGCTGTCATCTGCTCCTGCAGCTGAAGTCTTCTGGCAAACACTTCCACAGTCCGTGCAAGCTTGCTAAGTCCCACTACCTTTCCATCCGGAATATAGGCAATATGAACCTTTCCGTAAAATGGCAGCATATGATGTTCACACATGGAATAAAACGTAATATCTTTTTCCACAACCATCTCATTGTTTTCTGCTGTAAATGTCTTTTTCAGGTGTTCCGCTGCATCCTCATTCATTCCGCCACAGATTTCTTCATACATTCTTGCAATCCGGTCCGGTGTCTCAGCCAGTCCTTCCCTATCCGGATCTTCACCGATTCCTTCCAGTAAAAGACGGATTGCCTGTTCTACTTTTTTATGATCTACCATAATGTTCTCTCTTCCTTTTTTCTTTCAAACACGTTTGTTTCCCGTTCAAGTCTTATCACTTCTCCCAGATAAGATAAGGAACCAAACACCAGAACAACATCTTCTTTCCCACATTCTGCTTTTGCTTTTTCAAGCGCATCTGCAATGTTCTCTGTCGGTTCTGACTGTACGTTCTTGGCCTTTAATACTTCACATAATCTCTCTTTTCCCAGATTCCTCTCCCCATTTGGAAGATCGATCGTATACACCTTTGAAAGATACGGAGCCATGATCTCTGCGATTTGTTCATATTCTTTATCTTTAAAAACCCCCATCACACCGACAATCTTTCTGTCCGTCAGATAGGTTCTCACATTTTCCGCAAGTCTTCTTGCGGCATCCCTGTTATGCGCTCCGTCGGCGATCACGGTCGGTTCTTTTTCAAGTACCTGAAACCGTCCAGGCCATGTCACTTTCACAAATCCCTTTCTTACAGCGTCTTCCGGAATCGGAACACCGCTCCTTCTTAACGCATCCACAGCTTCCAATACTGTCGCCGCATTGTCAATCTGATATCTGCCAGCCAGGCGAAGACGGATATCTTTATATTCCCCATAAGAAAAAATCTGTCCATCCATCGTTTCTTCAGAAATCACAGCCTTTTCCGGATGCGAAACCACAAACCGGCATCCACACTCTCCGGCCTTTTTCTGGAGGATATCGGTCACAGACATCTGCTGTGGCGACGTGACAACTGCCAGACATGATGGTTTTATAATTCCGGCTTTATTTTCTGCTATCTCTTCTAATGTGTTTCCCAACACTCCGATATGATCCATACTGATCGATGCAAAAATACTCAAAACAGTTGTATCTATTACATTTGTCGCATCAAGAAGCCCACCCATCCCGGCTTCCAGAACGACATAATCACACTGTTTTTCTCTGAAATAGAGAAATGCGATCGCTGTTTCTATCTCGAAAACAGTTACGGTGAGATCCGTTTTTTCTTCTACTTTTTCTGCTGCCTCTTTCACCTGAGATACAAAAGGGGCGAGCTCGTCCTCCGCCATCCATTGGCCATCAACCTGAAATCGTTCCATATATCCCATCACGGTCGGAGAACAGTATCTTCCGGTTCGGTATCCAGCCTGCTGCAGGATACCGGAGAGTCCGGCGAGAATCGATCCTTTTCCATTAGTCCCGGCTATATGTATAAATTTCAAATCTTTCTGCGGATTTCCAAGCTCACCCAATAAGCTCTTTATACTATCTAAGCCAAGTACACTTCCGTATTTCGATACATGATCCAAATATACCCTTGCTTCTTCGTATAACATGATTTAATTTTCCTTTTTGTACTTTTCAGCATATGCTGATATCTGAATATTTTATCATATTCCCTTACTGCTGTACAGTTCTATTTCTTTTTCTTTGGTACAACGTGGATCGCTCCACCCTCTGCTTCTTCCAGGGCTTCTCCGATTCCTTCATTATACGTCGGATGTGCACGCATTCCCTTCAAAAGCTGTGCAACCGTCATTTTGTTTGCGATCGCAGTTACAAATTCACCAACCATGTCTGTGGCTCTTGCACACATCATCTGTGCTCCGAGAATCACATCTGTCTCTTCATCTGCCACAATCTTGATAAATCCTCTTTCTTCTTTTGTAATAAGCGATTTACCATTGGCACTCATGATAAATTTACCAGTCTTCACTTTGATTCCCTGTTCTTTGGCTGCATCTTCGGTAATACCTGCTGATGCGATTTCCGGATCTGTATAAACACATCCCGGAACCACATCCAGATTCACAGAAGGTTCTTTTCCCGCCAGCTGTTCTGCAACAACAATTCCCTGTGCACTTGCTGCATGGGCAAGCTGTGCGCCAAAAATCAGATCACCGATCGCATAGACTCCCGGAATACTGCTTTCGAATTTATCATTTACAAGAACACGTCCTCTTTCCATATCCGGAGCAGCACCTTCTGCAAATAATCCGTCGGTATTCGGGCATCTTCCGACTGCACACAGAACATATTCTGCTTCTACAGTCTGTTCTTTTTCTTTTTCAACGAAGGTACATACACAAGTATCCCCTTCCATATGCACACCCTGTACTGCTGCTGATGTATGGCTTTCTACGCCACGTTTCTTCAGGATCAGTTTCAGGTTTTGTGCGATCTCTTTATCCATATTTGGAACCAGGCGCGGCATTGCTTCAAGAATGGTAACCTTAGATCCAAGTGCGGAATATACGGTTGCAAATTCTACACTGATCACACCACCACCGATGATAACCAGACTCTTTGGAACTTCACTCAGCTTAAAAAGTTCATCACTTGTCAGAACTCTCGGAAGATCCATTCCCCGGATCGGAAGAATCAGTGGTTTGGAACCAGAAGCCAGAATGACATTCTCTGCTTCGACAGACTGTTCTTCATTTCCTGTAATCTTAACTTTTTTCCCCTCAAAAAGTGTGCCTTTTCCATAATATCTTGTTACGCCGTTTGCCTGCAGAAGCTGTTCTACTCCCTGAACAAGCTGTCCGGTTGTCTGCTCCTTATATTCCAGTATTTTTTCAAAATCATAAGTAACATCTGATGCTGAAATTCCGAAACGATCCGCTTCTTTGATTTCACGATATAATGTCGATGCATGAATCATTGCTTTTGCCGGAATACATCCCCTGTTCAGGCATGTTCCGCCGACTTCTCTCTCTTCGATCACTGCGGTCTTCATTCCAAGCTTCGCAGATTTGATTGCTGCCACATATCCTCCCGGACCGGCTCCAATTACTACTACATCAAACTTCTCACTCATTTTATTTCATCCTCCTACAGTTCCTCGCCCCGAATCCATTCGATAATGTCTTTCATCATCTCTTCTTCCTGTGGATCATCTGACCAGAAAAGCCCCAATTCCGTACAGATACTTTCCTTTCTGTACTTCAATCCTTTCAGATACTTCGGAAGTGTATGTATGAAATCCGGATTCAGTGCATCCGACCATGCAATTGCATCCTTGATCTTTCCTGATTCTACTGCAAACTGAAGTGTAATCCCTCCCCATCCAAAACGGTGGGAAAGCTCATACTGAAAATCAATTTTTCTGCCATAAAGCCAGTTCCATGAAGAGAAAAATTTCTCTCTTTCTGCAATTACTCCGGTATCAAGGTCTTCTATTTTTTTATCACGTACCTTTAATCCGTATACCTTTTCAAATGACTGTTTAAGTGCCACCTTCAGTTCTTCCATTGTAAGCTCCGGAAGATAATCTCTTAAATTTGTCACTCTGGATTTTACTGAATCAACCCCCTTTGATTTCAGTTTATCCTTTGATACAGTCAGATATCTGGATAAGGTTTCCATATTTACTCCTACCATGATCGTGCCATGATGATAGCAATGCTTTTCCTGCTCATAAAACGCATTTCCCGAGAATTTCTTTCCATCGATCAGGATATCGTTACGCCCGGATTTTTCAGCCTTCAATCCAAGGATCTCCATCGCTCCTATGATTACCTGAAGCTGCCGGTCCAGATCATATTCTTCTTTATTGATCAGAAATGTGAAGTTCATATTTCCCAGATCATGGTACACAGCTCCGCCACCTGACAGGCGTCTGGCAAGATGACCACCTTCTTCTTCAAGCTTTGTTGTTCTACATTCTTTCCAAGCATTTTGATTCCGTCCGATAACAACTGTATTCTGATTCTGCCACAGATAAAGAATACATTCTTTATCCTCGCAGTGGAGGAGCAAATACTCCTCCACTGCAAGATTTCTATATGGACTGAACTGATCGCTTTCAATATAAGTAATCTTTTCAATCATAGTTTTTCCCTCGCTTTAAGCTATAACTTATTAGTCCTGCCATTCGTATCGCAGATATGGATGTCTTGCTGCTCCAACCTCATCCATTCTTGTAACCGGTGTTGTAACAGGCGCCTGATGAAGCTGTTCGGCATCTGTTTCTGCGATTTCATACAGTTTGCGTAATACTTCTACTGCTTCATCCAGAGTTTCTTTGGACTCTGTCTCTGTCGGCTCTACCATCAGTGCTTCCTCAACGATCAGCGGGAAGTACATTGTCGGTGGATGGATACCGTTATCAAGAAGTCCTTTTGCAATATCCATTGCAGAAATTCCTGTTTTCTTTTTCAGATCTGCAAGACTCATTACGAATTCATGCATACATACCTCGTCATACGCCATTGTATAAAGGTCTTTCAGTTTGTTCATCATGTAATTTGCATTCAGAACTGCATTCTGGCTCGCTTCCGGAATACCTTCGCGTCCCAGTGTCTTCACATAAGTAAGTGCTTTTACGATGACTGTAAAGTTTCCATAGAAGCTCTTCATCTCACCGATGCTCTGTGGTTCTTTTACAAATTTCAGTTCTTCTTCCCCATCTACTACATAAGACGGAAGGAACGGAACCAGCATGCTCTTGCATCCAACAGGTCCGCTTCCAGGACCACCGCCACCGTGCGGAGTTGAGAATGTTTTGTGAAGATTCAGATGGATCACATCAAATCCCATATCTCCAGGGCGAACAGTTCCCATAACTGCATTTAAGTTTGCTCCGTCATAGTAGCAAAGTCCGCCACAGTTATGAACGATCTCCGTGATCTTCAGAATATTCTTATCAAAAAGTCCTACCGTATTTGGATTGGTAAGCATAAGTCCTGCTGTATCCTCTCCGCATACTTCCTGTAATTTTTCAAGATCAACACCACCATCCGGTGCAGATTCAATGCTGACTACCTGGAATCCTGCCATTGCCGCACTTGCGGGGTTGGTTCCATGTGCAGAATCCGGAACGATAATTTTCTTTCTCTTTTCGTCTCCACGGCTCTTATGATATGCTTTGATCAGAAGAAGTCCTGTAAATTCTCCGTGAGCACCGGCTGCCGGCTGAAATGTCATGCGATCCATACCTGTGATCTCGCAGAGAAGATTTTCAGATTCTTTGATGACTTCCAGGCATCCCTGTACCGTATGTGTCGGCTGCAGTGGATGAATCTCTGTGAATCCTGGAAGTGCTGCCATATCTTCATTGATCTTTGGATTATATTTCATTGTACAAGATCCGAGTGGATAAAAACCATCATTCACACCATGTGATTTCTTTGCAAGTTCTGTATAATGTCTGCTCAGTTCAATTTCAGAAAGCTCTGGCAGATGAAGTTTTTTCTCTCTTTTATCTTTTTCCTGTGGAAGTGTTACTTCTACATCGCATTCTGGCAGTAAATCGCAACCTCTTCCAGGTCTGCTTTTTTCAAATATTAACATTACTGCACCTCCTTCAGAATCTGAACAACTGCGTCCATCTCTTCTTTGGTATTCACTTCTGTACAGCACCACAGAATTCTGTGTTCGTCAAGCGGAAATCCTCCAAGGATTCCTTTTTCCTCAAGTGCTGCAAGTGCTTTTGCGGCCGGAACATCGGATACAGTTACGAATTCATGGAAAAATTCTCCTTTGTTCTCGGTCTGATATCCAACTTTTGCAAGTTCTGCTGAAAGATAATGTGCTTTTGAAGTTGAAAGTGTTGCTGCTTTCTTAATCCCTTCATTGCCCATTGTTGCCAGATAAACGCCTACTGCAAGTGCGCAGAGTGCCTGGTTTGAGCAGATATTGCTGGATGCTTTTTCACGACGGATATGCTGTTCTCTTGCCTGAAGAGTAAGTACATAACCTTTCTTTCCATTGTGGTCTTCTGTCTGTCCAACGATACGTCCCGGAAGATTTCTCATCATCTTCTGTGTTGCAGCCATAAATCCAAGATATGGTCCGCCGAATGCAATAGAAAGTCCAAGTGGCTGTCCTTCGCCAACTGCCACATCAGCTCCATATTCTGCCGGTGTCTTTACTACACCGAGAGAAATCGGATTGACATTCATCACATATTTCGCACCAGCTCCATGTGTGATCTCACCAATCTCGGCTGCTTCTTCCAGATTACCGTAATAGTTCGGATGTTGGATCAGTACACATGCTGTCTGTGCATCTACATGTTCTTTCAGATATTCCATATCTGTAAGTCCGTCTTTTTCCGGAATTACTTCTATTTCCATTTCATTACCAAAGCAGTATGTTTTGATTGTTTCAAGAACATATGGATTCACGGTAGCTGAAACAAGTGCTTTGCTGCGTTTTCTGTCACGGCACATTGCCACACCTTCTGCGGATGCTTCTGCACCATCATATACGCAGGCATTGGAAATATCCATTCCTGTCAGATCACAGATCATGGTCTGATATTCAAAGATCGACTGCAGGATTCCCTGACTGATCTCTGCCTGATAAGGAGTATATGCAGTTAATAAATTTTCTTTTGAAATCACGCTCTTTACTGTTGCCGGAATAAAATGCCGGTAAGCGCCTGCGCCACGGAAAATCGTCTTAAAGACCCGATTCTTTGCAGCAATATTTTCCATATCACGACGTACTTCTAATTCTGTTTTTCCTTCCGGAATATTAAGACCGCCCTGGATCTTTACTTCTGCCGGAATGTGTGCGAACAGATCATCAATTGTCTGAAACCCGATTTCTTTCAGCATTTCCTGACGCTGTTCTTTTGTATTCGGTACATAGCTTCCCATAAATGGTCCACCGCCTTTCCCTGATTATTCTTCGCTTGCTGCAAATGCCTCATATTCTTCTGCTGAAAGAAGTTCCTCTGTTCCCGATACATCTTTTACTTTGATGAACCATGCATCATACGGAGCGCCATTGATCTTTTCTGGTGCGTCAAGAAGTTCTTCGTTGATTTCTTCAACTTCTCCTGTTACCGGTGAGTATACATCTGATACCGCTTTTACAGATTCAACATCTCCAAATACTTCTCCGGCTTCTACACTGTCTCCAGCTTCCGGAAGATTTACGAATACGAGATCACCGAGTGCTGACTGTGCATAATCCGTAAGTCCAATTGTCCAGACTCCACCTTCTTCTTTTACCCATTCGTGTGATTTTGTATATTTTAATTCTGCTCTTACTTCCATGATTTTAATCTCCTTTTCTTTTCAACTGCCGGCCGCCTTTTCCAAACACTCTCTATCGCTTTTTTCTGCGACCGGACTGTTAATCTATTTTCGTTATTATTTTCTTTTATTTTGCTCTCTTATAGAACGGAAGCTGCACAACTTCTGCTTCCACTCTTCTTCCACGTACATCTGCTTCTACCTTGTCGCCAATTGCTACGCTTCCGGCATCAACAAGTGCCATGGCGATCGGATATCCAAGATAAGGGCAATGCGTTCCGGATGTTGTATGTCCGATCTTCTGATCGCCAGCATACAGATCCTGATGTTCACGGATGATTCCTCTTCCTGTTACTTTAAGACCAATTCTTTCGATCTTTGGTGTACCTCTGTCTTCTATGGCTTTCTTTCCGATGAATTCGTCTTTCTTCATCTTAACACCGAAGTTCAGACCTGTTTCAAGAGGTGATACTTCATCATCCATCTCATGTCCGTAAAGAGGCATTGCAGCTTCCATACGAAGTGTATCACGAGCACCAAGTCCACAAGGGATTAGTCCCTCTTCTTTTCCTGCTTCAAGAAGTGTCTCCCACATCTTTTCTGCCAGACCACTTGCCAGGTAGATCTCTACACCATCTTCACCGGTATATCCTGTCTTGGATACGATGCAAGGCATTCCGGCAACTTCTGCGCCAAATACTGCATGATAATATTTCTTTGGAATATTTTCTTCTGTTGTAAGTTTTCTTAAGATTTCCATCGCCTTCGGTCCCTGAAGAGCGATCTGTCCATACTGGTCGGATACATCTGTAAATGTAACCTCTCCTGACTGATGTGCGAGCATCCACTGATAATCCTTCTCCTTGTTTGCTGCATTTACTACGATAAAATAGTGATCATCTGATTTTTTGTATACGATCAGGTCATCTACAGTTCCACCGTTCTCGTTACACATCGGGCTGTATCTTGCCTGTCCGTCTACCATATTTGTAAAATCGTTTGTAAGGATGTGCTGCAGATTGACAAGAGCATCTTTTCCTTCACAAAGGATTTCGCCCATATGAGATACATCAAAAAGTCCGGCCTGTGTACGTACTGCCATATGCTCTTTGATCACGCCTGTCTCATACTGAACCGGAAGAAGGTATCCGGCAAACGGCACGATCTTTCCACCTGCTTTTACATGAGCGTCATAAAGGGGTGTTTTTAATTCCATTATTTTTTCCTCCTGTTATTCATAAAGTGGATATTTATCGCAGATCTTTGTAACTTCGGCACGGATTTCATCTGCTTTGGTATCAAAGTCTGTAATCGTCATCTTGATCAGTTTTGCGATGGTCTTCATATCTTCTTCTTTCAGACCTCTTGTTGTAACAGCCGGTGTTCCGATACGAACTCCACTGGTCACAAACGGACTTGCAGGATCATTCGGAACTGCATTCTTATTAACTGTAATGTAAACTTCATCCAGTCTGTTCTGAAGTTCTTTTCCTGTGATGTTCATGTTCTGAAGATCTACCAGAATCAGATGGTTGTCTGTTCCACCACTGACAAGGTTGAATCCTTCTTCAACCATGGCTTCTGCAAGTGCTTTTGCATTCTTGACAACCTGTTCCTGATAGGTTTTGAATTCCGGTTTTAATGCTTCTCCGAAGCATACAGCTTTTGCTGCGATAATGTGCATCAGAGGTCCGCCCTGTGTTCCCGGGAAGATTGCTTTGTTGATCGCTTTTGCATATTCTTCTTTGCACATGATCATTCCACCACGAGGTCCTCTGAGTGTCTTATGTGTTGTTGTTGTAACTACATCAGCATAAGGAACCGGGCTCTGGTGAAGCCCTGCTGCAACAAGACCTGCAATGTGTGCCATATCTACGAAAAGATAAGCTCCAACTTCTTTTGCGATATCTGCAAAAATATCAAAACGGATCTCTCTTGGATAAGCCGAAGCTCCTGCTACGATCATCTTTGGTTTGCATTCACGTGCAAGCTTTCTGATTGCATCGTAATCCAAAACACCGTCATCATTGACATTGTAAGGTACGAAATTGTAAAGGATACCGGAAAGGTTTACCGGTGAACCATGTGTAAGATGTCCGCCGTGTGCCAGGTTCAGTCCCATAACTGTATCACCTGGTTTGATCAGCGCCTGATATACAGCTGTATTCGCATTTGCTCCTGAATGCGGCTGTACACATGCATGGTCACATCCGAATAATTTCTTTGCACGTTCAATTGCAAGATTTTCAAGAATATCTACATCCTCGCATCCGCCATAATAACGTTTTCCCGGATAACCTTCTGCATACTTGTTTGTCGGTACAGTTCCCATCGCAAGCATAACTGCCGGGCTTACGATATTCTCTGATGCGATCAGTTCAAGGTTTCTACGCTGACGGTCAAGTTCTAACTGCAGCGCTTTCCCTACTTCTTCATCACATTCAGTAATGTAATTTGTTACATCTTCAATTCTGTTCATTCTCTTTTACCTCCTTAGAACCAACTACCTGGTCTTTTTTGCTCCCTTTCCGATGTATTTGATTCAGAATTTTATCGTTTATATCTGTATTTTTCTGAATATTCCCTTTTTTAGGGTACAAAAAAAACAGGCAAAAAAGTTTTCGTCATTGAAATCTTTTTTGTCTGCCTCTGTCCGTTCACCTGAAAGATCACCCGGACTTTTGCGCTATATAGTCCAGACTACTTCTTCGGTACAATACATATATATTGTTCTCCAGAGTGTTGTCCGAATATGTTCCTTTTGCCTGAGAGTTTCTGCCTGCCCCTTCGGCTCATGCTATACATTAAATAACGGTGCGCGCCGTCTGTACAACAAGTATCTCACATATTCATCTTCCAACCTTAACGTTAGTCTCATTATATAATTGTCGTTACAATTAGTCAAGCGTTAAATAATTTTCTTTATTGTTTATTATTTATCAGAATATTTAATAGTTTTTCCATATAGGCATTGTTTTTATTGACTATTTTTTAACTATATCATCGATTTTCTTTGTCTATTTTTACAAATCAAATTTTTTCTCAAAATCCACACATTCTAGCCAACCTATCACGATTACACTCCCTAGTCTCTGCTGACATAATTTTCGCTTTCAGAGGCTCCTCAGAATGGTTGGCACAACGAAATTTGAACACTTATATTTGTCCCATTTGTCTCACAACCTCCCAAACAAACTTTTTTTGCACAAAAAGATCCGGACTTCCCAAACCTGGGAAATCCGGATCTTTTCAAATCTCTACCACTCAAATTTCTTCTCAAAGTACGCTTTGAGATCTTCAATTTTAATTCTTTCCTGCTGCATTGTATCACGGTCACGAACAGTAACTGCTCCATCTTCTTCTGAATCGAAGTCATAAGTTACGCAGAACGGTGTTCCGATCTCATCCTGACGACGATATCTCTTACCGATATTTCCTCTGTCATCAAATTCGCAGTTGTAGTATTTGCTAAGCATAGCATAAACCTTCTCAGCGCCCTCATTCAGCTTCTTGGAGAGCGGAAGCACACCGATCTTAACCGGTGCAAGTTCCGGATGGAAGTGCATAACGGTACGTGTAGAACCGTCTTCCAGTTCTTCCTCATCATATGCTGCGCAAAGGAACGCAAGTACCACACGGTCAGCACCAAGTGATGGCTCGATAACGTATGGAATGTATTTTTCATTGGTCTCATCATCAAAGTAAGTCAGATCCTGTCCTGATACATTCTGATGCTGTGTCAGGTCATAATCTGTTCTGTCTGCGATTCCCCACAGCTCGCCCCATCCAAATGGGAAGAGGAATTCTACGTCTGTTGTAGCCTTGCTGTAGAAAGAAAGCTCTTCTTTGTCATGATCTCTGTAACGGACTTCCTCATCCTTAAGTCCAAGAGAGAACAGCCAGTCAAGACAGAATTTCTTCCAGTAAGCAAACCATTCAAGGTCTGTATCCGGTTTGCAGAAGAATTCAAGTTCCATCTGTTCAAACTCACGGGTACGGAATGTAAAGTTACCCGGTGTAATCTCGTTACGGAATGATTTACCGATCTGACCAATACCAAATGGAAGCTTCTTTCTTGAAGTTCTCTGTACGTTCTTAAAGTTTACGAAGATTCCCTGCGCAGTCTCAGGACGAAGGTATACTACGTTCTTTGCATCTTCTGTTACACCCTGGAAAGTCTTGAACATCAGGTTAAATTCACGGATCTCCGTGAAATTGTGTTTTCCACAGGTCGGACACGGAACTTCGTGTTCTTTTACAAATCCTTCCATCTCTTCATGTGACCATCCGTCAATGCTGTCCGGAATATCGATTCCATGCTCATGTGCATAATCTTCAATGATCTTATCTGCACGGAAACGTTCGTGACATTCCTTACAGTCCATCAGCGGATCACTGAATCCTCCCAGATGTCCAGAAGCGATCCATGTCTGCGGATTCATCAGGATCGCACAGTCAACACCGACGTTATACGGGTTCTCCTGTACGAATTTCTTCCACCATGCTCTCTTTACGTTGTTCTTAAGTTCAACACCCAGGTTACCATAATCCCATGTATTTGCAAGCCCACCGTAGATTTCAGACCCCGGATATACAAAGCCTCTTGATTTTGCCAAAGCTACAATTTTGTCCATTGTCTTTTCTACCATAACACTAATCCTCGCATTCTTTTTATTTTTCGTTAGAAGAACAACGCCACTTATCGCGATAACATTTATTCCTCTCTGATTCACCTATTATACCTATTGCATATAGGTTTTGCAAGCTTATCCTGCTAATTTTCGCCAAATTTGTCTTTATTTTCTAATCTAATATACAATTTTCCGGTTATTTCAGCCCTGTGAGCTGCTCCAGAATCTCAAGCGACTTGAATCTGTGAGCCACGTATACATCCAGATAACGCCCCATTAGCTTTCCCAGTTCCTTTAAAACTTCATCGCTTAAGGTAAAGGTATAGAGCTTTTCCACCGGTGTCCCGACAATGAACTGCATAGCATAAAGGGTAGACGTATTCAGCCGCATTCCGTCATAGACATTCTGACCGCATTCACTGCAGACCAAACCACCCTCCTTTACGCTGAACACACAGGGACGTTCCCTGTTCCCGCATCTGACACACTGAAATACCTGCGGTCCTTCCCCACTGACACTGAGTGCCTTCAGTTCAAATATGTAGCGTACCAGCTCAAATGGAATGATCTTTTTCGTCAGCACGCGCATCGTCTGATAAAGAAGCTTCAGCATTTCCCGCTCGTCATTGGCTTCCCTTGTATAAAAATCTGCAAATTCGAGAAAATAAAATGCATAGTATGCCGCTTCCACATCCGTGCGGAGCTCTGCAAAATAATTTTCGATCTCTGCCGACTGGAGAGTGTTGGAATTTCTTCCTTCATACAGCATGAATTTTCCGAAATTACAAGGTGTACAAGCCCCTGCAAGCGGACTGTTCGGTCGTCTCGCCCCTTTTGCAAACGCTGATATTTTCCCTTTTTCTTTTGTCAGGATCACGACTCTTTTATCATATTCACCAATCGGTGCTACCGACAGAATCATCCCTGTCATTGTTGTTAACTGATTCACTGCATTTGTCCCCGTATTTCTCCGTTTTCGCTTTGCAGACTTCCTTTTCCCGGTAGGAGAGATAATCCTCCACCCGTCCTGTTCTTGCAAACTCATCCCAGTATTCCTGATTCATCCTTCGGTCACCTCATCTTTTTCTTATGCCTTTTAAGATTAGGTTCTCCCATATTTTCAGATGCTATACTGCGTAATATCTGCCAACTGTTTTTCAGAGAAACACCTTGACATTTTTTACTCGTCTTCTCGGTATCCAAAGTTTTTGATCAGGAAATCACTGTCCCTCCAGTCTTTCTTTACTTTTACCCAAAGCTGGAGATTTACCTTACATTCGAGCATCTGCTCGATCTCATATCGCGCCGTACTGCCGATCTTTTTCAGCATGGATCCCTGCTTGCCAATGATGATTCCTTTATGTGAATCACGTTCACAGATGATCGTTGCCTCAATATCCATCACTTTTTTGCGTGCTTTCATCTTCTCGATTGATACCGCAATTCCATGTGGAATCTCCTCATTCAGGCAGTGCAGTGCTTTCTCACGGATCAGCTCTGCCACGATCTGCCTTTCCGGCTGGTCGGTAATGGTATCTTCATCATAAAACTGCGGTCCATACGGAAGATATTTCATGATGACCTTTAAAAGCTCGTCTGTATTTTCACCGGTTCTTGCAGATACCGGAACGATATCTGCAAACTGGTATACTTCATTGTATTTTGCGATACACGGAAGAATGTCTTCCTTCTTCACGGTATCTGCCTTGTTAATGACCAGCACGACAGGTGTTGTCACCTTTCCAAGCTGCTGCACAATGTGCTGCTCTCCGGCTCCGATAAAGGTACTTGGCTCAACCAGCCACAGTACCACATCAACTTCATTTAAGGTGCGCTCTGCCACATTTACCATGTAGGTCCCAAGCTTGTTCTTCGCCTTATGGATTCCCGGTGTATCGACAAATACAATCTGTCCTTCATCGGTCGTAAGTACCGTCTGGATCCGGTTTCTGGTAGTCTGTGGTTTATTCGATGTAATAGCTATCTTCTGACCGATCAGATAGTTCATAAGGGTGGATTTCCCCACATTCGGCCTGCCGATCAACGTTACAAATCCTGATTTAAAATCTGCTCTCATGCATTCTCCTTCTAAAATAAATTCTCAACTGTCATAAATAATTCTTTTTCTTCTTCTATCTTTGCTTCATTTCCGATCACACAGATCTGATCATTTGCAAGCACTGCACGTGCCACACCTGCAAGTGCGCGGATATCCTCCTGGTTTGCTGTAAGGATCTGTTCTCTTTCTTTTCTGATCATCTCTGCACTGACATGATTCATATAAAGGTTCATGGAACGGTCTCCCTTGGTTGCCGGAGTCATCGGCTGATCAATGTTGCTGATCGTTCCGATAATATATTTTGTCATATCGCGTTCGCTGACCGTGAAGTTCTCCAGATATTCTGGAACTCCGTCGTAGATTTCCAGGGTTCTTCCAAGATTCGGGTCACGGTAAGATACAAAATAGCCCTCACCAATGCGGTTGAAGTTACTCATGCAGCCATACGCACCACCTTTTACGCGGATATTGATCCAGAGGTATTCATAACTCATGATCACTTTCAGGATCTGCAGTGCCCCGTTATATTCCTCCCCTGCGTCGATAAAGTTGCCTGCCTTTGCCGCAAACTGTACTTTAGAAGAAGTTTTAAATCCTTCATTCTTCTTTTCACAGTGCAGGATGCATCGGCTCTCTGGCATTCTCTCCGGATAAAGAGCTTCTTTTAAGCTTCCGATCTCCTCTTCCAAAACGGCAAGTCCCTCTCTTGAGGCTGTGTAACTGATCATCACATTGCCTTTTCTGAAAAGCAATTCCGACAAAGCCTTCAATCCGCTGATGATTTCTTCTTTCTTCTCATCAAAATGTTCTTCCATCTCACGGATATTCTGGTAATATTCTATTCCATTCGTCGCATCTTTGAATTTTGAAATCGGTGACTTATAAGACATTGCCCGGAGTGCTGCTGCGGAATGTCCTGCAGACAGGAAACGATCCTGTAATCTGGTCTTTGTCATAGAAAGAATCTCTTTCAGACGTTTTTCATCATCCAGTTTCGATGCTGTCAGAATCTCTTTCATCATACGGATGGCAAATGGAATCTGTCCATAAAGTGCTTTCCCTTTGATTTCAAAAGTTGCCTTGAATTCTTTTTCTTTTACTTTCGTCACATCCGGGTAAAGCTCCAGTGAAGTTCCGATTCCTCCGGTGTGTCTGTTGATTTCATTAAAAAGTTCTCCATATTCATAATGCTCAGTGTCAATGATTCCGAGAACTGCCTGCAGAAGCCCCACCATCGGGAGATCCTTTTCCGGCACATCCGAAAGGTCAAACATCAGATCCAGATAACCGATCCCGTTCGTCTCAATCTCATGGAATACCGTCGGGATATCTGCAATCTTCATCTCTTCATTATAAATCGGTGCGATCTCGCGGGAAATATCCGCTCTTGTCAGCATCGGGATTTTCTCCAAATCCTCCTGACTTGACGGTTCTTCCTGATACTCCTGTAAATGCTTTGTATCTGCAACCAGCTTTTCGATTTCTCCCCTGCTAAGGCTTTCTTTATATACCTGCAGTTTTTCTTTTAATTCCGCATCCAGTCTGGCTGTACGTCCCGGTTCCGGCACGATCGTGACCAGTGCTCCATGCTGGTTATCCAAAAGATATGTCTGAATCAGCTTTTCAAAATACCCGGTATTGATCTGTTCTTTTAAGAACGCAAAGGTGTCCAGTGCCTCCACATGGATAAACGGCTTTGTCTCATCATAAAGCCAGCTGTCAAATATCTGCAGACCGTACATCAGTCCCTTTGGATAGCCTCCGAAGTCTGCTTCACGGTAACGGAATTCATGGTAATTGATTCCCGCTTCCAGTGCCTTTTTGTCCATTCCGTTTTCTACGATAGCCTTCAATGTATCTTCGATCACTTTTACAAATTCTGCTTTCTGCTCTTCATTGGCATTCTTTGCCACAATGGAGAAGATCGGCTGATAGGTGCTGCTGTCATACGACCCGCTGATATCTTTTCCGATTCCTGCTTCCAGAAGTGCTTTTGTAATTGGTGCTCCCGGCGCAGAAAGCAGTGCATAATCCAGAATCTGGAATGCCAGATACAGCTTTTCATCCAGAGAAGTTCCAATGACCTTATTGTAAGAAAGATAGGTGTTATCTTCTGTCGATTCATTACTTGCGATCGAATACGGCTTTGTGATATCATGCATTTGCTCAAACGGCTTCTGCAGATGGATCTCAGAATCTACTTCTTTTCCATCGTAAGCAGACAGATATTCCTGATCCAGCCAATTTAATTTCTCTTCCATATCCATATTTCCATAGAGGTAAATATAGCTGTTGGACGGATGATAATAGGTTCTGTGGAAATTCAGATATTCTTCATAAGTCAGTTCCGGGATCACATCCGGATCTCCGCCGGACTCATTTGCATAGGTCGTATCCGGGAAAAGAGAATTCAGGATCATACGGTCCAGAACACCATCCGGTGAAGAAAAAGCTCCCTTCATCTCATTATAAACAACTCCGTTATAAGAAAGCTCCCCATCTGCTTCCTCCAGGTGATAATTCCAGCCCTCCTGCCGGAAGATCTCTTCGTGTTTATAAATATTCGGATGCAGAACTGCGTCCATATACACGTCCATCAGATTCTGAAAATCCTTTTCATTACAGCTTGCAACCGGATATACTGTCTTGTCCGGATAAGTCATCGCATTCAAAAAGGTGTTCAAAGATCCTTTTACCAGTTCCACAAACGGATCCTTGGTCGGAAACTTTTCCGAGCCACACAGAACAGTATGTTCCATGATATGTGGCACTCCGGTACTATTCGTTGTCGGTGTGCGGAATCCAATATTAAATACTTTATTTTCATCATCATTGGAGATCAGAAGCACTCTCGCACCGCTCTTTTTATGTCTTAAAAGTGCTCCTTCCGATTTCAGATCCGGAAGAGGTCTGTGCTCAATGATCTCATATGCTGTAAGCTTTGTTAAATCCATATATGATTTCCTCCAAGTTCTGTAGTTAGTCTCATAAATAACATTGTACACATTTCTTTGATTTGATACAAGGTCTTGGTGGGAATTGTTTTTCATAATCCGCTGTACCTCCCCAGTTCTTTATGACTTTTCCGCCAACTATAAGAAACACGCTCCGCGTGTTTCTCAAGTTATCGCGGCAGTCGCCAAGGTCTCGTGCAAGCACGGGCTTTGACTCGTTGCTCGCGTAAATAAAATAAGGAACAGCTACAAAAGCCATTCCTCATTTTCTCTATTCTGCTTCTTTCTTCTGTGAAAAAACAGCTGTCTGCTTTTTCTGTAAAAATTTCATGAATGTCACAAATACAAGCATCATGATGATTCCTGCCGGAAGTGCGATCCATGCACTCTGTACAAATCCGGCAATAATATAATTGATAAAAGAGATCACTGCGCAGCCTGCCGCATATGGGAGCTGTGTATTGACATGATTAATATGATTGCACTGTGCACCGGCAGATGCCATGATCGTTGTATCCGAAATAGGTGAACAGTGGTCACCACAAACTGCTCCAGCCATACATGCGGAGATGGCAATGATCATCATCGTCTCATTCTTTCCTTCAAATGCATGTACCACGATCGGGATCAGGATTCCGAATGTTCCCCAGCTTGTACCGGTTGCAAATGCAAGGAAGCATCCCACAAGGAAGATGATTGCCGGAAGAAGATTTACCATACCTTCCGCACTTCCGGCTACAATACCTGCTACATATTCCGCCGCTCCAAGACTGTCCGTCATAGATTTCAGTGTCCATGCAAAAACAAGAATCAGGATTGCCGGAACCATCGCCTTAAATCCATCCGGGAGACATGCCATACATTCATCGAATTTCAGCACACGTCTTACCAGATACAGCACGATTGTGATCACAAAAGCAAAGAAACTTCCGTACACCAGTCCCTGGGAAGCATCACTTCCTGAAAATGCTTCTACAAAACCGACTCCGTCAAAGAACCCACCGGTGTAGATCATTCCGATCACACAGCAGATGATCAGTGAAATAATCGGGATCAAAAGATCCATTACTTTTCCTTTACAGTTATCCACTGTCTCTTCCTCCGCATTTGCATACGGTCTGTCCGGTGTGGTGTAAATATCACCTTTTTTCGCATTATCTTCATGAAGCTTCATCGGACCATACTCAACCTTCATCATAACCATTGCAATCATCATCACGATGGTAAGGATTGCATAGAAGTTATATGGAATTGCACGGATAAATATCGAAAATCCATCTTCACCTTCTACAAAACCGGTAACGGCTGCTGCCCAAGATGAAATCGGTGCAATGATACATACCGGAGCTGCTGTCGCATCGATCAGATACGCAAGCTTTGCTCTGGAAACATTCTGCGCATCCGTTACCGGACGCATCACGCTTCCGACTGTCAGACAGTTAAAATAGTCATCGATAAATATCAGCACACCAAGAACGATTGTTGCAAGCTGTGCACCGACACGGCTCTTGATATGGGAACTTGCCCATTCACCGAATGCGGTAGATCCTCCTGCCTTATTCATCAGGCAGACCATGGTTCCTAAGATAACCAGAAAAATCAGGATTCCCACATTATAGCTGTCAGAAAGAACACCTACGATCCCTTCCTGAAAAATATGGGTGATGGTTCCTTCAAAGGAAAATCCGGAATAAAACATTCCACCCACTAAAATCCCTACAAATAACGAGCTGTACACTTCTTTTGTGATCAGTGCCAGTGCGATCGCAACCACCGGTGGAACCAGTGACCAGATGCTGGCGTACATCTTCGGTACATACTCCTCCGCGTCTGCTGCAAAAGCGACAAGGGGACTTGCCATTACGCAGATCATTATAGCTGCGAGCAGACTGCTTAACTTTTTCATTTTTTCTCTCAATTAAAAAACCTCCTATTTTAAAACATAAAAATGCCATGAATAACGCTTGCACCGTCAAAACGCATTCATGGCATGTATAGTCTTCCTTAAATGTTCTTCCGATAGCGCTCCACATGTGTGACAGTACGCTGCATCTTCTGCATCGTCCCAGAAACCGGGGTTGGGGTTCCGACTCCTTCGGCGGTATTTCCTTTCTCTTCTGTCGGCTTCCCTGCCGCATCTTTCAGAAGGTACTGATAAATCCCGCGCCTCTATCAAGCTGAATATTCATCATTTTCTTTATCAACCATACTATAAAATTTTCATTTTTGCAAGAGATAATTGCTATTTATACATAAATTTCCAGTCCCTTTCCACCACATACCACTCCCAGACTTTTGAATGTGCAACGACAAAAGGAGTCAGAGACTTTCGTCCCTGACCCCTATTCAAGTCAATCTTATTCTTCAGAACCGTACAGTGTAACGAGTTTCTGCAGATATGCATATCTAGCTTTTGCTTCTTCTTCGTTCTTAGCAAACAGAACTTTAGCCTTTTCAGGATTGAATCTAGCAAGAGCGTTGTAACGAACTTCTCCGTTAAGGAAGTCTTCGTATCCAGCAAGGTCTGGTGCTTTGCTGTCAAGAGTGAACTTAGATCCTTCAGCTGCCGGATTGAAACGGAAATTGTTCCAGTATCCACATTCAACTGCAAGCTGTTCTTCTGTCTGAGCTTTGCTCATACCTTTCTTGATACCATGGTTGATACATGGAGCGTAAGCGATGATCAGGGATGGTCCCGGATATGCTTCAGCTTCTGCGATAGCTTTTACAGTCTGGTTGAAGTCAGCACCCATAGCGATCTGTGCAACGTATACGTAACCATAGCTCATTGCGATAGAAGCAAGGTCTTTCTTCTTAGTTTCTTTTCCGCCTGCTGCGAACTGAGCAATAGCACCAGTCTTAGTAGACTTAGAAGACTGTCCACCTGTATTAGAGTAAACTTCTGTATCGAATACCATTACGTTGATGTCTTTTCCACTTGCAAGTACGTGGTCAACACCACCGAATCCGATATCGTAAGCCCATCCGTCACCACCGAAGATCCACTGAGATTTCTTAGCGAGGAAGTCTTTCTTTTCAACGATATCTTCGCATGTCGGGCAGTCGCATCCTTCTAATGCAGCAACAAGTTTGTCTGTAGCTGTTCCGTTAGTAGCTCCACATCCGTATGTTTCAAGCCATTCGTTGCAAGCAGCTTTTGCTTCTTCGCTGGCTTTATCTGATGCAGCAACTTCTTCAACTTTCGCTTTCAGACCTTCTCTGATTGCTTTCTGAGCAAGTAACATACCGTAACCAAACTCAGCAGCATCTTCGAACAGTGAGTTAGACCAAGCCGGTCCCTGTCCCTTAGCGTTTACTGTGTAAGGTGTAGACGGAGATGAGTTACCCCAGATAGATGAACATCCTGTTGCATTAGCGATGTACATTCTGTCACCGAATAACTGTGTGACAAGTTTAGCGTATGGAGTCTCTCCACATCCGGCACAAGCTCCTGAGAACTCAAGCAGTGGCTGTTTGAACTGAGATCCTTTTACTGTATTTTCTTTAAATTTAGCAACAACTTCCGGTTTTACTTCGATTTCTGTACCAAAGTCAAAGTATACCTGTTCTCCAGCGTTCTCTTCCATGTTACCCATAACAAGAGCTTTTTCACCCTTCTTACCTGGGCAGACATTTGCACAAGAGCCACATCCTGTACAGTCATAAGCTGATACAGTCATTGTGAACTTCATTCCCGGCATACCGATCATGTCGATTGCTTTCAGTCCTTCTGGTGCTTTTGCAAGTTCTTCTTCTGTAAGAGCTACCGGACGGATTGCAGCGTGCGGACATACATATGCACAACGGTTACACTGGATACATGTTTCTGACTGCCAGATCGGGATATCTACTGCGATACCACGTTTTTCGTAAGCAGCTGTTCCTGACGGTGTAGATCCATCTACATAATCTTTGAATGCAGATACAGGCAGTGTGTTACCTTCCTGAGCATTAACCTTAGACTGAATGTTCTTAACGAATGCTACTGCATCTTCTCTTCCACCCTTAACTTCTGGTGTGAACAGGCCTTCGTCTTCGCAGTTCTTCCAGCTTTCCGGTACTTCGATTGCGTTAACCTGCTTAGCTCCGGCATCGATAGCATCGTAGTTCATCTGTACGATCTTATCACCTTTCTTACCGTATGTAGCCTTTGCAGCTTTCTTCATAAGGTCGATAGCTTCTTCTTCCGGAATGATGTTAGCCAGTTTGAAGAATGCAGACTGAAGAACTGTATTGATACGTCCGCCAAGTCCGATTTCTTTACCGATCTTGATACCATCGATTGTATAGAATTTGATGTCATGGTTGGCGATGAATGCTTTAACCTGTCCCGGAAGATGTTTGTCAAGTTCTTCTGCTGTCCATGGGCAGTTAAGAAGGAATGTACCACCATCTACAAGTTCCTGAACCATGTTGTATTTGTTGATGTATGACGGGTTGTGGCATGCAACAAAGTTTGCTTTATGAATCAGGTAAGTAGATTTGATCGGTTTCTTACCGAAACGGAGGTGAGACATTGTAACACCACCGGATTTCTTTGAATCATAATCAAAGTAAGCCTGTGCATACATATCTGTGTTATCACCGATGATCTTGATAGAGTTCTTGTTAGCTCCGACTGTTCCGTCAGCTCCAAGTCCCCAGAACTTACAGTTGATTGTTCCTTCTGGTGTTGTAACCAGTGGAGCGCCAACTTCAAGAGAAAGTCCTGTTACATCATCAACGATACCGATTGTGAATTTAGGTTTTGCTTCGTTCTCGAATACAGCAACAACCTGAGCCGGTGTTGTATCTTTAGAACCAAGTCCGTAACGTCCTGAGTTGATCTTAACAGCGTCGAATTTAGTTCCTTTAAGAGCTGCAACAACATCAAGGTACAGAGGTTCTCCAAGAGATCCTGGTTCTTTTGTTCTGTCAAGAACGTTGATGTACTTAACAGAATCCGGAATTACATCTACAAGTGCCTGTGCGCAGAATGGTCTGTAAAGACGAACTTTAACAACACCAACCTTCTTGCCCTGAGCAAGTAAGTAATCGATTGTTTCATCGATTGTGTCACAAACAGATCCCATAGCGATGATTACGCTTTCAGCGTCTTCTGCACCATGGTAGTTGAACAGTTTGTAGTTTGTTCCGATCTTAGCGTTAACTTTGTCCATGTATTCCTGTACGATTGCCGGCATAGCATCGTAGTATGGGTTACATGCTTCACGAGCCTGGAAGAATGTATCCGGGTTCTGAGCTGATCCTCTTTCACATGGATGGTTCGGGTTCAGTGCATGTGCACGGAATTCCTTGATTGCATCCTTATCTACGAGATCTTCCAGATCTTCGTAATCCCATGTTTCGATCTTCTGGATTTCGTGTGATGTGCGGAAACCATCGAAGAAGTTAATGAAAGGAATTTTACCTTTCAGTGCTGCACAATGTGCAACCGGTGTCAGGTCCATAACTTCCTGTACGCTGGATTCACAGAGCATTGCGCATCCAGTCTGACGACAGGCGTAAACATCTGAATGATCACCAAAAATATTAAGAGCGTGTGAAGCTACTGCACGGGCAGATACGTTGAATACACCCGGAAGCTGTTCACCAGCAATTTTATATAAGTTAGGAATCATAAGAAGTAAGCCCTGGGAAGCTGTGTAAGTAGTAGTAAGCGCACCTGCTGACAGTGAGCCGTGTACAGTACCTGCTGCACCTGCTTCAGACTGCATTTCTGTTACCTGAACAGTCTGACCAAAAATATTCTTTCTTCCTTGTGTTGCCCATTCGTCTGTGGCTTCAGCCATTACAGATGAAGGTGTGATCGGGTAAATAGCAGCAACTTCTGTATAAGCATAAGAAGCATGAGCAGCTGCATGGTTACCATCCATGGTCTTCATTGATCTTGCCATTTTCTTTGTTCCTCCTTAGATTGTGTCAAAACTTTTACTTGTGTTAAAATTTTTCTACACTTTCGTTCGATATTATTATAGCTGTTCATATATGAAAAGTCCAGTCATTTTACTGTTCTGATTGTTCCTTTTGACGTACAAACCCTGTATTTCACAGGGTTGTTTTATGCAAACTGTAGTAAGTTTTAACTATCTTATATCATAAAAGAGACGGACATCTGTCCGCCTCTCACCACACATTATCAATTACTTTATTAACGACTATTATACATTGAATCTGAACAGGATAATATCTCCGTCCTGTACAACATAATCCTTACCTTCCAGTCTTACCAGACCTTTTTCTTTTGCAGCGTTATAAGTGCCACATGCCATCAAGTCATCATAGGATACGATTTCAGCGCGGATGAATCCTCTTTCAAAATCAGAATGGATCTTTCCTGCTGCCTGTGGTGCTTTCGTTCCTTTTTTGATCGTCCATGCACGGACTTCCGGTTCTCCTGCTGTCAGGTAACTGATCAGTCCGAGAAGGCTGTAGCTTGCCTTGATCAGCTTTTCAAGACCAGATTCCTTAAGTCCCAGTTCTTCCAGGAACATGCTCTTTTCATCATCATCAAGTTCCGCGATCTCCTGCTCAATTTCCGCACAGACAACGAATACTTCGCAGTCCTCTCTTTTTGCATACTCACGGACTGCCTGTACTCCCGCATTACTTGCACCATCATCTGCAAGATCATCTTCTGCCACATTTGCAGCAAAAATGACCGGCTTGTAGGTCAGAAGATTGTAGCTTTCCAGCCACTGCTGTTCATCTTCGTCATTGATATCATCAAAGCTCTTTGCCATCTTTCCATCTTCCAGATGTGCTTTAATTCTTTCCATCAGTGCCAGCTCTTTTGCGATCGTCTTGTCATTTCTTGCTGCTCTGACTGCTTTGGAAATTCTTCTTTCCAGGATCTCAAGGTCTGAAAAGATCAGCTCCAGGTTGATCGTCTCAATGTCACGCAGCGGATCAATACTTCCGTCTACATGGACAATATTGCTGTCCTCGAAACAACGTACTACATGAACAATTGCATCAACCTCACGGATATTTGCAAGAAACTGGTTTCCAAGACCTTCTCCTTTGGATGCACCTTTTACAAGACCTGCGATATCTACAAACTCAATCGCTGCCGGGATGATCTTTTTGGTGTGATACATCTCACCAAGCACATTCAGACGTTCATCCGGTACAGTAACAACGCCCACATTTGGATCAATGGTACAGAATGGGTAGTTGGCTGATTCTGCTCCTGCTTTTGTCAGTGAATTGAATAAAGTACTTTTTCCTACATTCGGTAATCCTACGATTCCTAATTTCATTTTGTATATTTCCTCCTATAAATCCTTTGATTTTCAGTATAATTATCTAAATTCAGTACTCTGTATTATACCATAGCCTTTTCTCTTTGTGAATATTTAAGTTTCTGTTTTCTTTACACTTGTAAGCGACCTTATTTGTAAAACTTAATTTTCTCTAAGAAATTTGTTGCGCCTGCCGCCAATGACAGATCGTTCTTGATGAAAAATTTTTCGGTTATTTGAATACCTGAAAACCAAAAACACTCACCCATTCCGGGTGAATGCCTTATCAAAATTTCCTTATTTTGTTGTCTATGACGCTTATTCAGATATGCCCGCATATCTGCTAAAATGTAATTGCCTGCAATTATATTTTCACGTGGGTATGGAGACGTAATCCCCATCAAGTCTGCTACTCGTAAGTAATACAAAATTGTCAAAATGACAATACTGTAATACACGGGTGGATCTTGCTCTTTTACTGAATAACTTGTGAACGTTATCATTCAAATTCCTTCTCATGTTTTTTGAAAAAATCATAAAAATATCTTACGTTTTCGAGCTCATACCATTCGCAAATGCTATAATCATCTTTATCAATATTGTAGATTTTTGCATTAAGTGTTCCAAGCATAAACGGGGAATACGTAGCAATAATGAACTGATAGGAAAGCAATCGTGCCAATTTGTTAATTTCTTTCGCCAGTAATACCTGATTGGCAGGTGATAACGATACTTCCGGTTCATCCAACAGATATAACGCATCCGGCAGCAAATACTCTTCAAAAAACTGCATTGCAGTTTCTCCATTGGAATATTTTTCCTTCGCAAATTCTATATACTCAATCTGATTCCTTCCTTCTTGTGTCTGGAAATAGTCTTCTGCTTCTTTTTGTGAATGTCCATTTTTCATATAATCATATTCCATACCATCAGAAAGAATCTGTCTTTGCTGTATTTTTTTAATTTCATACAGGATATCCTCACTCTTGATAAATCTGCTGTTTTCAGGGAATCTCCTAAATACATTGCCAAATTCATCCTCTCCATAACTAAACTGGCACTCTGATGAAAATTTTCCGCAATAGTCCACAATTCCAAAAGAATTACTGGTCGCATACTCTTTCCCTGTTAGCATGAGTTTATTTGCTATGATATTCAAAATAGTAGATTTTCCAGAACCATTATTCCCATATAACACAGTGATTGGTGCAAATATGAACGGATCTATGTCTTTTCGATGAAACACGTTATATGGATATATATTAGGATTTTTAATGCTTCTGTCACTTAATTTAAAACTGCTGAGATATATCATTAAAAAATCCCCCTTCATCTATAAACTTATATTTTTCAAATCAACAAACCATTCTTTTACTCTTCAGCACAAATTTTATCATAATCTTCATACATAATTCGTACTCCGCACTCCTCACTTTCCACATGGTAATGTCCCGCATACCACTCTGTGAAATCTAACCTGTCATAAATCTTCTGTAGCCATTTTTCCGTTGACTTATCCACTGCTGATTGATCAAGCCCTGGAATAAACGCCCACACAGGTTCCGCTTCAATCGGTACTGTATGCGAGAGTACGATATCCACATTCCACTTGGCTTTATCTAACTGTTGTTCCACGTATTCCTTTATCGCTTCGTCCGGCTGTTCTGTCTCAAACCATGGCAGACCATTGCGTATCCTATAATATTTATCGATACTATATGCTCCACCGATCGGCATCACTTTTTTCCCATTAAAATTATAAACTTCTCCATCCTTAGCAAATAAAATATTGGGATACTGTTCTTCCACATACACAATTCCTTCATTCCATATTTTTTCTTCGTAATCTGCCGCCTCCCATGGTCGTGCTTCATGATTCCCGTGAATACAGAAAAATGTAATATTCATTCCAGATAACTGTCCCTTTAATTCTTTATCGGACAGATCCAGCCAATAATTAATTCCTGCATCACCTAAGATAATCATCACATCCTCTATTGTAGTTTCATATCCATAGCAAAAATCTTCAATACGATCAAAGCTACGATGTGTATCACCTGTAATATAAAAATGCACTTATCCTTCCTCCCTCTCAATTTTCACAATTTTCATCTCATCAATACTCTGTATTTTGGTCTTCCTACTTTCTGAACAGAATCTGGTTCTCCTAATTCTTTGATTTCTTCATACAACAGTTGAGCATCTATATATTGAATATTGTCATGATAATGTCCAAAATACCAATGCGAATAATCTAATTTCTTTGCAATTTCATCCATCCATTCCTCTGTTGACAGATCTATCCTCTCGAAATTTATTACGCTCTCCTGACTCGGTCTATATACTAACGGGCAAGTATGAGAAAACACATAATCTATTTTCCAATCTACTTCATTCAATTTATTTTCTACTCGACTTTTTACTTCGTCGTTTGGTTGTTCGTCCGGGAACCACGGAAGACCTGTTAAAATTCGATATTCTTTATCGCGACTGTATGCGCCACCGATTACAATCGCCTTTTTCCCATCAAAATCATAAATTTCTCCATCTTTTGCAAATACTATATTCGGAAATTCCGGCTCATAATATACCTCTCCTCCACGCCAGATTTGTGTTCTGTAAGTTTGTATATGATAAGTTCTTTCCTCATGATTTCCATGCACGCACAGAAAATAATTTGGAAAATCCGCAAGTATTTTTTTATTCTCCCGATCTTTGTCAGCTCCAAAATAGTTTAATCCGACATCTCCCAATAATATGATTACATCCTCTTTTCCAAGTTTTTTATTAAATCTTGCCAACCAGATTAGCTTTTCAAAATGTGCATGACAATCTCCTGTTATGTAATAAGCCATTTCCTACCACCTTACATATATTATTCATCTTCTGTTCGCTATGCTGAAAATTGTAAACCGCCTTCAAAATCTCAATTATATTTATCTGTAATTTCCATTCTCATTTATAGCGTTTTGAATATATAGATTCATTTCGTTTTTCCGCCCTATTTTCAAGATTTCTCAACATAATATTCCTGCCCTGTCTCCAGGCAAACTGCTGCTAACCGTCCATCGCTTCGATTACACCCACAGTCAATCGCAATATGGTGATTTTCTTTATATATATAACCTGGTTTAGGATTTCCCAAAATTCCCTGTGTCGGTGTATGTCCTGTCACCACATAGGTATCTTCAAAATATTGGATATCATACTCAGCCCTGTCCCATATCAATTCTTTTAGGGAATATTCTTCAATATCTTTTCCCGGATAGTAATTTCCAAGTCCTCCATGAACTAATAAATAGTTTTTTCCATTAACTGTCAGTTCTTCGTAAATCATAAAGTCTTTTATAAAATCAATCACTTCATATTGCATTTCCCGGCTCAATGTCCGAAACTCATCAATGGTTGACTTGCTGCCATTGTACTGCCAGGTCACAAGATTCTCCAACATTTTTTCATCGACTTTTTCGATAGAAATCCTCGTGATTTCCTGCATCAAAAATTCCAGACACTCTAATGCCATAAGCTCATGATTTCCTGTCAGACATACTACATTTGGCATTTCCATAATCTTCAGAATAATCTGAATCGGATGCGGACCTCTGTCCAGAATATCTCCCAGAACATATAACATATCCGTCTCTTTCAAGTGGATTGCTTCTAACAATCTGATAAACAGTTCATATTCTCCATGAATATCCGAAACAACAAAAGTAGCTATGTCGGTCATCCCCCTTCGTTTCTAAAAATCTTTCCTAACATTTGTATTTTCCTGTTCTCGGCGTCCTTTAACATGCAAATCCAATTTTCTTTATCTCTCTTCTTTCTTCCAATGGAACATCTGGAATATCACTTTCATCAATGGTAGTCAGCATTTCTGTTGTAATTTCTGTCTCGTCCATCTGACATATTCTTTCTGCCAGATTCATCTCTGCTTCTTCCAACATTTTTCTTGCAAATCTTCCATTTCCATAATCTCTGCTTTCTTTTACGCTCTCGAAATTCTTTTTTAACTTTTTCATCCCTGCCTCTGTAACTATCATTTGTTTTCTTGAAAGCATCAATTTCGTAATCTCACAAAGTTCCTCAACAGAATAATCATCAAATTCTACACTAAATGCAATTCTGGAACGCATACCAGGATTTCTGTCAAGGAACGTCTTCATTGGTTCCGGATAACCGGCAAAAATAACAATCACTTCGTCCCTGTGATTTTCCATCTCCTGAACGATCGTATTGATTGCCTCATCCCCGAATCCATTGTCATAGCTGTCACACAGCGAATAGGCCTCATCGATAAAAAGGACTCCTCCTTGTGCTTCTTTAAACTTTTTCTTAACCAGTGGTGCTGTAGCTCCTACATGCACACCAACAAGATCTGCTCGCCCTGCTTCTACAAACACGCCTGTCGATAATACCTTTTCATCTTTCATAATTTCTGCAAATAACCTGGCTACTGTGGTTTTAGCTGTTCCCGGATTTCCTGTAAAAACCATATGTAAAGAAGTTTTTTCCATTCGAAGACCTTTCTCCATACAAAGCTTGTTTATCTTATGTTTGGCAATCGCTTTATGAATCACTGTTTTAACAGAAGCTAAACCAATCATGCCATCTAATTCTTTTCTAGCCGTTCCTGGTTTTCTCTCCTTCTTTTCTCCCTCTCCAATCATCTGGATATCCTCTTTCGTAATCTGAAAGAGTTCATCCTTTTGAATATCACCCAGATTTCTTCTTTGTGAAAGTAATCTTACGGATTGCTGTCTGACCGCACGTTCCATCAAATTACGTACATATCTTCCATTCCCAAAATCATCGATATTCCTAACTTTTTCAAGGATATAATGCGCCTCTTTGATTGCGTCATCTGTCACACAGAATCCTTTTTCATGGATCATCAGCTTAAAAATATCTGTAAGTTCCTCTGCCGTATAATCCGGAAAATCAATCCAATATGGGATTCGGCTTTTCAGCCCTTCATTTCTCTTCATGAATGCTTTCATTTTTTCATTGTATCCTGCAAGAATAACAATTACATCTTCCCTTTGATTTTCCATTTCCTGAAGCAGCACTGTAATAGCTGTGTCACTCTTCATAGCGTACGCTTCATCTATGAATAAAACGCCTCCTCTCGCTGCCAGAAATGCTTCTCTGATAGCAATTACACATCCTATTCCATCCAGATCCATTCCTCCACGCTCAACAAATGCACCACTTTTTAAAATGCCTTTTTCTTTTGTAATTCCTGCAAATAATTTCGCAACTGTAGTTTTGGCACTTCCGGGATTCCCACCAAAAATCATATGCATCGAACTGGTATGATAATCATTTCCTTTTCTTTTTTTTCGTTCCTTTTCAACAACATCCGCCGTAATAATCTTATCAATCTGCTCTTTTACAATTTTCAGACCAATCATGTTATTTAACTTTTCATAAGCGGATGCTTCATTTTCATCTCTGTCTAACAGAAAATCTTCCGAAAGATTGTAGTTATATGCTTTCAATACATTTTTATTCAGACACCATGCTTCAAACTGCTCATAAGCTCGCAGTACATCTGTCTGTGAAAATTCATTTCCGGGAAATAATGCCATGAACTCCTGTGCCTGTCCTGCATATTTTGAATATTCGGATTTTTCAATCAACCTCTGCATATAATCGACCGCTGCTTTTCTATCCCCTGTTCCTTCTCTTAACATAATCGTCATCATATATCTTTTTAACTCTGGCAAGAGATAATAGGCAAATCCCGGATGATCCATATCATATGTAAACACAAACAGGCATTGATTTCGATACTTCTTTATAAGTTTCTCCAGATATTGACTCGCCATTACATAATCAACCGGATCGCACCCAAACTTTTCAGATAAATCTAAAACAATCACTCCGCCATAACTGTTTTCGATAATTTCTTCAAGATGGTTATTTTTCCTAAACAGATCAGGTTCTATTTCACTGACGATTTCCATTCTTCTGCTGTTGATTCGATTCGCTTTGCGTAAGTTCTGAACAAGTACTTCTGTCATTTCACCTGCTGCTTCAACGCTACGACTGGATATCATATAATGAACCATATTTCCACTGTATTCAGATAGATTTGCATGCGCCTTTATATTTCTCAGTTCCTCCACAAAATCCCGATGGTAGATACTACAGGTATCACACTCCTGCTCAGAGATAATGCGTTCCTTAAAATCATAAGGAAATGCACTTGCATCATTCATAAAGGCATAATAATAGCTCCATAGATTCGACGATTCCATGATTCGATTAGAATAGTCAAAACATCTTCTTCTTTTACATTCAAGAATACATTCCAGGAACTGATGCATCGTAATTTCATACGGATCTGCCTGAATCCTTTTTATTCCAAATATATCTCGCAACATTTCAAGAATACCTTCATATACATTTTGAAAATTCAGCTTCTGTTCATCGAAAGAGAAGATTGCAGAAATCAGATTGTCCTCTTCCCGATACACTAAAAACATCCTGTTATTTTTCATATTCTGATACATATACGAGTTGATAGATTCGAGTACATTGTCGTAACCATAGTGTCTGAGTTCGATTTTTGCATTTTCCTTAATCTTTTCTGTATTTGTACCCAATTCAAAACCATAATATCTCACACTCTTTTCCTCCGTTGAAAAACTACTTTTCGAAGATCATCTCATGATTGCCATTCTTTCTATCAAGCAGAAAATTCTTTTGCAAACACCTCATAATTTGATGTGTCTCTCGGCGAACAATAAATTGCCAATTCAATAGTTTCAAAATCATATTTATGCTCGTTAATTGCTGCATTCATTGCAGAGACAACTAATTCCGGTGGATTTGCAAATGCACCACATCCAAAAGCTCCTAAAATAACAACTTCTGATTTTGCATACCTGGCTATATCTAAGACACGATTTATTCTCTTCTTATATATATCAAGCAAATCTTGATCCGTAACGTTCTTTTTCCAGTGTTTGTTGTGCTGTGACATGCATCTCAGATTTGGTGCTGCGCAGCTAATTACATCTACATCGAACCATTCTTTTTCTGGCAAAAGAACGGGATTCTTACTATCGCTCTTAAATATCGTGACATCGCATGTTTGTATACAATCATCATTATAAAGAGAATCCATTTCACCTGTTTTCAACGCATACCTGTGTTTTTTATGAAACGCTTTTGTAATCTCACTTGCTGATATACATTTGTACAGAGTACTAATTCTACATAAGCATTCTTCTTGGGCACTGGCTCCTTTTGTCACTCCGCCGCCTGGATTAGTTGCTGAAGCAAAGTTTAGTACACTGATATGTTTTCCTCTATACGCTGAAGCCGCCTCAAAACTTCTTTTGATTTACTATTGTTTGCTACATTAAGCCAGACAAATTCATTCGTGAAAAGATCGATTCCAAACAGATATGCAAACGTACTCTCACAATTCACAAGATATGCCGATTTTACTGTCTTAGGTTCATATACTTGTCCACTATCATCCCAATCTCTCAGCATATACCCCGCCTTACAAAAGCATTTATTAAAGTTTTTCCCAGAATAAACGTTATCGCAAAAAATCAAATATCGATATTCAGAATACCGTGCCTTGAATTCCGGAAGATTGATATCAAAGTATTCAGAACCTCCCAGATAACCGCTTGTTTCATCACCAGAATAGGTAATTGCTCCTGACTGGTGTCTCGACATCGTTCTCCAGGAAAATTCTCTCCGATTACCATCTTCTGTAAGTGCAAACACCGAAAGATCAATGTCGTTTACTTTCTCCCAATAAGTAAACGCTCGAAGCTTTTTCCCTTCCTCTATCAGAATTCTGGAGCCTTTGGAAAGAACGCCGAATCCTCCTTGAGAAATATTTTCTGCAAGTGGAAGCGCATAATTTTTTATCGAAGGTTCAATATATACCTTTCCAAGTCGATTTCTAAGTTTCTCAGAAAGTTTTGAACGAATCATTTTCCCAACTTCTTTTATCTGCTCTTCCGTAAGCCTGCTTTGACATTTCTTACTCTCCTCTGGTGTTTCATAATGAACCTTCATGAGATTATGCTGTGTAAACTTGAAAATACGTCCGTCCTTTCTCTGCACTCCTTCATATCTAAACAATAATTGCAGCAAAATCAATGTACTGCAATCCTCTGGGAATTCCGAAAGGAATGTTTGCTCATCTTCTCGATCCATACGGCTGATAATATAATCCATATTTCGAAGCAATGCAGATGTTCCTTTCTTTTCCCGCAATAATTCTGCTGCTTGCTGATATCTGTTTTCCTGCATCAGCTTTTCAAACTCACTGTATACAGACTCATTGCCTTTCGTTCTCATGGCATGTACAAATATTTCCGCCTCTTCTTCTTTGCCTGTGACTTATTCATTTCATCACGCTCCTATAAATCCTTTCTTTTCCCTTATTCAAGTTTCATTTAATATACCGTATCAAAAGAGACCGGGGATTTGTCCCCGACCTCTTTTTTTCTGACATATTAATCTACTAAAGTTTTGTGATACCGTTTTATTTCTTTTGGATTTCTCAAATATGAGCCTCTTTCTGTCATATTATCCATAAAACTGGAAAACCTCCTTTGCAAGCCATATGGATCATTTTCAGTCAGACCGAAGCCATGAATCAAGTCGTTGTTATCTATAATACAAGTACCAAACAGGGTAGTTTCCTCACATTCAATAATCTCTGTCTCCATGATTTTTCCATTTTCACATCTTAATGATAGATGAAAGAGTGGATCATAAATGATGTCACCATTTATATCAGAAAATACTCCTATTTGAATAGTCTTTATATCTCCTTCGATTTCTTCCACTTCCAAATCAAGAGACCAATAGCATCTAGGATCATCTGTCTCTATTACTCCTCCAAATTCTCCTAAGACATCAAAAATTTTCTGCAACTGTTTTGTTGCTTTTTTTGTTGCATATTTACTCAAAATGCATACCTCGCTTTCTTTTTACAGAACTTTGATTTAGTCAGTGTACTATTACTCCATATCCATCAGTTCTTCTTCGAGCTCTTCCTCGGACAGGTTGCTGTACATATCTTCAACAATATCCCAATACATGTCCCAATCATTTTCATAATACTCCATAATAAATTCCTCCTTTCCTTTAACCCCTTCTCTTACTACCAAAAGTCCAACTGTACGTTTTGCCGGAAACTTTTTATATAAACAGACAAAAAAATGACTAGATTCACATCTAGCCATTTTTACTGGGTCTATATTTAATAGTGTTTGTTATATTATCCATTTTGGCGGGGTCTTTATTTAATAGTATTTTATATGCACTTTAAGCTTCCTTGCCCATGCCCCGTATCCTTTATGATCCAATATTTAGATTTATCATAATCCTTTATCTGTTCCTCATCAATAAGGCGAAATTCGAAATATTCCAAGAACTCCTGATTTATAGCCATTTTGACAAATTGCCATCCTTTCTCTTGACTATAAACTTCCATAATTGGTTTCTCGTCTGGATTTCCCCACACGCATTCAGGAAAATACCATTTTTTTCGTTCTCTTTTGTAATCATCAAGACCGTACCACTCCAAAAGTTTATCTCCATATAATAATATAAATTTTTGTTCTTTCGGATGATATTCTCTGCTAAGAAGATACATTGCAATATTCTTCAACAATTTTTCCCTTGTTTTTTCCTGAAGCGAATGTATTTTTCCATCTTTCCCTGGTTTCATGCTGTATAAATAAGTAAATCGCTCTTTTTCTGTCGGAGTATCAGACCTGTCTTTTCGCAACACCATGTAACGTTCACGCAATGGTCCCCGGTTTATAGCATTCGCTATTACAGAGTCTAATGTTATATGGTCTTCTGCATAATCTTTCTCCATCAGACTCTCTCCCCATTGTTTTTCAATTGTATTCCACATTTTCTCCTTTTTCGTCTTCTTGGCGCAATGAAACATCCAATATTGCTTTAGCCATCCGTCCGCTTCTGGATATTTTTCAAACCAATTTGAAATACTCTGCCTGTCAATCTGTAAACCAGATTCATCAAAATCAAATCCACACCAGCGTTGTAAAATAACTCGTGTATCGTTTAGCAGTTCATTATTGACCATGCCGTCAGAATTATAAATTTCATTCTGATGGCACTTAGAAAAAATGTAGCCTCTGGCAATTACAATAAGAATCCTTTCAATTCCAAACAGATTACCATCTTCACTGAAATTGTTTGTTAATAACTTCGGCTGGATTCTTGGTTTTTCTGATTCAGGAGACTTTACATATGCTTCAAATTCTAATATTTCATTTAACATATATCGCCACCTGCCTTTATATAAGGATCAATATCTTTCCATTCAAATGCCTCCCAGAAAAACCTTCTGGCTTTGTCCGAATTTTTTGTACTTTCATATAATGCAGACACTTGATATACAGAATCTAAATCTGAATTCTTTATGATTTTTCTAAGTTTATTCATGCATATTCCATAAATCTTATCCTCTACATTTGTTATATTATTTTCGTAAAATTCCCGAACCAGCTGTTCTAAACTTGTATCAAGTTCTTCACAGGGAATTGATATCTTTTCATTTTTTTTCAAATCTCTGCTTTTTATACGGTCAAATGTTTGAGATTTTGATCCTTCAATCAGAGTAAGTATTAACCATAGTGTCTTATATCCCTGCTGATAAAAATGATATAACACTTCCCGTTCCTCTTCGCCAAGGCAGCTTTCATTAAATCCATTTCCGATAATCTGTTCTAAGGCTTTTCCCCTGTTGTCATACGGCTGTAACAGCCACTGCACTTCATTCATACGATCTTTCATATCTTTTATCGTATTATTCTCATCCACATACGGCCTGATTTTTCTTTTGATATTAGGGACTATCGTTCTTTCAATATGAATTGCATTTTTCTCATCATATATTTGGAACAAATTTGTCTGAAGATTCTCTGGTGCATAGAACTTATCTTTCTTTTCATTTTTTAATAAGATTAAAAATGTTTGTACATAAAAGAAATAATACTCCAGCACCATCTTGCATTGCTCTTTAAATTTCTCAATTTTTTTCTTATCTTCCGATGATATCTTCCTCGGATAAGCAAAAAAACTAGAGGTATCTTTTATCTTTTCTTTCGATGACTGATATTTCTTTAGCTCGTTTTCAAAATAGACTGGTAATTCATTAATGTATGTACCTTTAGCCGGAATCTGGAATTTTGCTTTCTTCTTACAGCCCTTAGCTGAAATGCAAAGACTCTCTTTATCTCGTTCAACTGATAATTTTCTAAAATCGTAATTTTCTTCTCCTCGTAACTTCTCAAAATTTTTCAGAAAAGCAAGATATGGGCTCTTTTCGATTTCTGTTTTCAATATAATATCCAAATTCGGATGCTGGCCATTCTTAGCTGCATCAATTTCTAATCCGGTCAATAACGTACATTTTTCACAAGATGGCTCTTTTGATTCAAACACAATTTCAGCTTGTTTATTGTTGATATACTCATCACTTTCTTCTTTTAAATTTCTTCCATACTCAACCTGTCCAATAGAAATGGCAGCATTTGATATCTGACCTATTCTATTAGAAAATGTATTTTCAATATGTCTGAATGGAACATACTTTTCCGGTATAATCTCTGGACTCTCCGAAGCCGGAATCTTAACAACCGAAATATTCCTTTCCCAATATTCTATTATTTTTCCATCTATTTTTCTCACGCCTTTTTCTTTTTGATACCCTCCAGACGCAACCGCATTCACAACATCCTGGTTAAACACTACACAAACTAAATCGCCATCAAAGTCAGCCCCGCCTAAGCACAAAGGCGCAACTGAACCTCTTGGTACCATTACAATACCAGTCAATTTACCAAAATATTTATTGTATAATGCCAAATGTTCCTTAAATATCTCATACTCTCCCCATCCTATATATGTTTCCGCATCTGTGTCTATAAAACGCTGCATAATAATTTGCTCATTCCTTGACAGATGCGGACTCCTGAAAAACGCATAATATGAGTTATAATTCAGATGAAGTTCTTTATCTAATTCCCGGTAATCCTCCATCGGTAAATAAAAACGCCCATACAAATATCGTGGATAAAAACCAAAAATATCTTTCTTCTTTTCCAACAGACTTACAAGTAATGGCAACAAATCTCTGCATAAATATCTCGTCTGCCCTTCCACAAGTATTTTTCCTTTTGCTAATTTCGTCAGAAGACCCTTCTGTGTATTTTGTAACTGTTTTGTTATATACACATCCGTTTTCAGTTTCTGATTCTTAAACACCGCTTTCTTCCAATTAGGAATATCACTTGTCAAACCGATCTTATCTCTTTTGCTATAGTCGTTGCCAACATTATTATCGTTATTATTTCCCCATTCTTTAAGGAAATCTATTGGATTCTCTATATAATTACAATGATGGTTGATTACGTTTGAAAACTGTTCTTTCGAAAAATTCAATGTATTAATCATCTGATAACTTAAATGAGTAAATTTTGAATGTCCATACGGCAAATTTGTTCCTGATATATACAACGCATGCTCATACTTATTCATCGCATCACAATAAAACTCCATCGGATGTCCATACTTATTGTCTTCTAAATTAGATAAATGCTTTATTAGCCATTTCATCCCTTTAAACATGCTTTCCGTAATAAAAATGTGTGCCTTACTCAAATCACGCATCTTACCAAAAACATCCTTATACCAATTCTCTTTACCATCCTTATGAATATTATATTCTTCCAGAAATTGATGGACATCGACCTCATGAAGCATTCCCTTCATAAACGGAAGTCTTATTTGAAAAGATGTTGCGCCCGTAGTTCCCAATGCCTCATTAATATAGGAAGCATATTCTGGAGAAATGAATCCTGCTCCGTCAAATGGAATATCTACTTCCAACAGTTCTTCCCTCTTGGTCTTCAAGAAAGTGCAATTTATCTTCTCTTTTGAGCCATCTTCTTCTACGTCCAATTTCGCTGTTGCAATCGTAATACCTTTGTCGTAGTAATAACCCGTTATCGGTTTTGAAGGATTCTTTTCATCCTTTCGCACATCATGTAAAACAACAATTGTATCCGCATCGATAATTAATTTCTTATGATTGATCCTTTTAGATGATGACAAATATAATCCCCTGTATGAATAATATTTACTTTCCTTCACCGGAATCTTTGAAAAGTCCATACCTAAATTCAGACGTGTATTCAACCCCGCATAATAATTTTCATCAATAAAAGAAATACGACTATGTCTGCTCATATTTCCACTCTTATCAAATGCAATCATGTGAACTGGTTTTTCATGATTTTTAAAATAAATATCAAATCCGTTCTCCACAATATCTTTCGCATTTTCCAGATAATCTTCATGTCGCTCTTTTTGTCCCGGAAATAATGAAATCTCATCTAATGGAAGAAATATGTCTCCAAAATCAACAATTACAAATTTATCAAATAACGTTGTATTTGTAATTTTAAATGGTTCGTCATTCAGCTGAGAGTTCCATAATTTTTCAATTTCCTTGAAAAATTGATGAAAGAGCGGGCAGTCTTCCGTTTCATTTTCCTGTTGAACAACTAATTTATATAATGCACGATTCGCATATTTCAGCGTAAAACATTTCTGATCTTCCGCTATTTCTTTCGGAAAATATTTAAAAAATGCCTTGGCATCGACAGTGATAATCTTCTGCTTAATCTCTGACATGATTTACTCCTGTGTTCGTCTGGGTTCTTGGGATTTTAGCTACTGGTTCCTTATGCCAGTCAATAGAAGCAAGACCAGCTATTAATCAATTACATTTGACTTATTTTCCCAGTTAATCTTAACTAATTCCTTAATCAATTTATTAAAATAATCACTATTACGGTTTTCCAGTATAGAAAAATCAAAACTCCATGATGGAGTATTTTTCTCATAATAATTCCATTTCCATCCATTTGTATAAAGAACATGAGAATTATATGTAGTCAAGTATCCTTTTTGTTTATAATAATCTATTAATCTATTGTGATGTCGTTTGGGTTTGTGAGCTTCTATATCCTTGTCCCAAAACTTCACTTCAATACAACCAAGTCGTTTAATCTTATTCAACTCTCCTGTTTTATTAGTTATAACAAAATCTGGCACTGCACACAGATTATCTATAATCAATGGTCGATTAGCTCTTTTTTTGTAAGTGGAAGTATCAATTATCATATATTTATCGTTATCTAAAATATCATTGTAAAACAACTCGCATATAATATGACCATAACCATTTTCAATTCGACTAATATTCTTCACTTCTTGCAATCTTGTAATAAATGTTTCAAATTCCATATTACCATCCCTCTTTTAACTACAATTTTTTTATAGATTGTGCTCACTTTCTCCGTCAAAAGGGCGCAAAGTCCCTATTGTAGAGTTTAGAGCAATTGTTAAGCTGTCAAGGTTCATTAGTAGTTGCTATTCCAGCTGTACACTCTGCCATCTGTAACATCATGGAAATCCATGGATATAATTCCTCTCCCTGTCCAAACTGTGCATCCATCAACTTTAATTCATTAAAATATTCCTGTACTCCAAATTCTATTTTCATCGCTAATTCTCCTTATTCTTCATATTACCCTTTAACCCCAAAGATTTTTCTACTTCATCCGCTGATAGCCATCCTTCTTCTCTTGCTGAGCGTTCTCCTTTTTCCAATTCTGTCATTAACTCTAGCTCTGAAATAGGTTTAATGTTTGGCATATGATACTTCCTTTTTCTTAAGTATATCAATTTTCGCTTATTTTTCCAACGCAAATTATTTTTTAATTTTACAGCATACCATTACAAATAGGTCTCAAAAGGGGAATTTGCAATGTCACAGACATTACAGATTATATTGAAAAGAGAAGAAAAAGGGGCTGTCGCTTTAACGATTTCTAAATCGTGAAGCGGCAGCTTCCTTTTTTCTGATTTTCTCTATATAATTGCTCTGTTTCTATTGAAACGATAGCTTTTTCGTAAAAAAGCCGTACTTTAATACAACCCAAAACTGGATTTGAAAAAATTTCTGGATTTTCTAAATTTATGCACTCTTCAAAGGAAATAAATGTCTTCCCATTTTTCCTTTTTGGATTTTATTATGAAGTTTATTTACATTTTTTGCCATTGCCAGCAAAATACTTTCAGCAAGAACATTCGATGTGCCGCGACTCAAATATCTGCGAAACTGCATATCCTGTTTCAGTTCACCAAAAGATCCTTCTGCCTGGATGCTTCTGTTTATTCTAAGAAGAATTCCTTCGTCAGAGAGAATCCGTTCCAAATCCTCCTCTCGATATTTCAAAAATGTTTTTGCCACAGAAAGCACTTTGTTTCGTTCTTCTATAGGTGTTTTACAGTTGTTCCCTTTGATACACTCTTTCTTGTAAGGACAATTTTTACATATGATATATTCTCCCATCATTGCACGATAATTAATTTCTTCTAAATCAGATAACTGCTCTAATATAAATTGTAAATATTCTTTGCTTGAGGCCATGTTTTTGTCCTTTCAAATACCTGCATTTTCAAATTATACTGTAATCTCAATTTGATTATCTTCAACCGCAACAATGCAGCTTTCGTAATATCCATCACCCGTAGTCCGTGGTCCACTGATAACCTCATAACCATCCGCTTTTAATTCTGCCGTCAACGCATCCACTATTTCTATACTTCCTACGCTAAAAGCTATATGTGAATATCCAGTACGAACTATTTTCTTCGGTAAATCAGCCATTTCCGGTAAATTCATTATTTCAATACGTGCACCATCCTCAAATGTGAGAAAATACGAATAAAAGCCTGTTTTCTGATTATGATATCCAGCATTTGATTTTGCTCCCAAATATTTCATAAAGAATTTTTTTGTATTTTCCAAATCATTTACATAAAGTGCAACATGTTCAATTCTCATGATTATTACTCCAATTCCTGATGCTCTGATTCATCGTTCAAATCGTTTCACCCTTTCAACTTATCTGCATTTCCTGTAAGAAATGATCCATATGCTCTTCCAGTAACTTTATCACTTGACTTTTGTCTTCTGCTCCATCATATATGCTATAAAGCAAAAAAATAGGTCCATAAAAATCAAGTGCTGTCTGTCTAGCTTTTCCTTCATCGCCCAGCATTCCTGAAAACAAAGCTTCCATATAAGTTAATGGTCCGCTTGCAAGATAATTCTGATATAGCTGTGCCATCTGTGGCTCCCTGTACTGTTCCAATGTCAACATCTTACGAAAACAGCTTGAAAATTCTTCCTCCGTCCAATGAAGAAACTGCACCTTTGTGAACTGCTTAATCTTATCAAATGCCGTTTCTTTATACTCGGCTGTAACCTTTTCCAGATCACCCTCCGGCATTTCATACTGCTTTACTCTCTCAATATCCAATTCATTCATTTTTTCAATAATACTGTCCAATATCTCCTGCTTGCTTTTATAATGCTTATACAATGCAGCCTTGGTTACTCCAAGTTTTGAAGCAATATCATTCATGGATGTTCCCATATATCCACTCTGTGCAAATAACTTCAAAGCTTCTTCCAATATTTTTTCCTTTGTGTTCTTTTCTTTGCTTTCCATGTCTATCTCCTAATTTAAATCTGTTATTAAGTTACCTTTTGGTAACTTGTCAAGTAAATTATAAATTAGTGTTTTCTTTCTCCCTGCATCTTGAAAAAATAACATGCCGTTTTGCATTATTGTCAGTTCTGCATCGACATCATTGGCAAACTTATGGATAGTCTCCTGTGATGTCAGATTATCTTTATTTCCATATAATATACAAGTCGGAACCGACCAATTGACCGGATGATTACGCACATAACACAAATATTCCCAGGACAATGTTTCTCCAAATCCTGTAGTTATCAACTGTTTTTCACGTAACTTTTCTTCCGTTATATACGCCCATCTCATCATGTCAAGAATCACCTTTTCCATATCAACGATTGGTGAAATGAAAAAGGCTTTGTTTACCCGCCGAAAATAATATTTTCTATCGTCCGCCTTCACCATCTGGCAGCAATGTAACAAAATAATAAATAATTCCGAATACAGCTATACTTCCCATCATAATACCGATCATCTGATTTACACCTACTACATTTCCATGAAATACCGGATTGCAATCAAGAGTGGCTCTTATCGCTTCAACCATTTCATCCGGATAATGTTTTTTCTCCATCTCCATGAATACTCCGTGAAGCATATGATTCTTAATCAATGAAGTGGCATATGTACTCGGGAGATAAGACAGTGCCTTCTGAAGACCTGATCCAAAATTTGAAATCGGCATATAAGCACCACATATAAAACCATATCCTGCGCTGACAATTGTACCTACAGCCGAAAGCTGTCCCTGTGTTGTCAGCGGAAAGCTAATGATACTTGAAAGTGTACTTCCAAACAGGACGAGCAATATCATATCAAATAAAACCCATAATACGTCTGCTGCATTCATATACCATCCCATTTTAAATAAATATCCCAGGCATAATACAAATGCAAGTCCATTGACCATTAAAGAATTAGCAACTGTTGAGAGAAAATATCCCAAATAAATTTTCCCCTTGCTGACCGGCGAAACATTAAAATCCTTCCATGTTCCATTTGCCTTGTCCTGCACCATAGTCAGATTCACACAAAATGTTACAGTGATACAGCTCACTGCCATAAGTGATGCTGTCAGTTGTGCTGCCACGGTTCCATTAATGAGCTTATCCGAAATCGTGATCATATCCGGAATCGCTGCTGTAAAAGAATCTCTGAAAACCTTTGCAAGAAACGTAGCATACAAAACAATCAGAATAACCGGTGTGATCATTGATGTAAACAACATACCTTTATCTTTAAAAAATAGTTTCCTATTCCTGTTCATTAATGCCAATACTGTTCTCATCAATGCTCACCTCCTAGCTTTTTCCCTGTGACTGCAAGAAATACATCATCCATTCCGCCTTTTACTACTTCATAATCCCTGAATAGGTCCTGATGTTCTACAATAAGCTCCGTAGCTTCCTTCGTATTTCTTACTTTTATCTGATATCCGTCACGTATTTTTTTATATTCTCTGTTCAATGACTTTATTTCATCTTCGGAAACACCATAAACAGATACTATATCCTGTACATAATCATTTTTAAGTTCAAACGGTGTACCTTCCGCTGCAATACTTCCTTTGTCGAGAATCACAACATACCCGGCATTAGCAGCCTCTTCCATATAATGGGTGGTTAGAAATACTGTCATATTTTCATTTTTCTGAAGCTTCTCGATAACATTCCAGATTAATTGCCTTGTCTGTGGATCAAGCCCTGTTGTAGGCTCGTCAAGAATCAAAATTTCCGGTCTGTGCAATA